>Ga0055584_100000675_pt1 | contig 32366 bp, 22 predicted proteins | sample OSDHelmetaG_FD_58716 | JGI IMG/M metagenome (GOLD analysis project Ga0055584, IMG submission 58716) | Pelagic marine sediment microbial communities from the LTER site Helgoland, North Sea, for post-phytoplankton bloom and carbon turnover... | ecosystem: Environmental > Aquatic > Marine >... | reverse complement strand
TGGGGTTGCCGGATCGAGGAAGACACCTTTCGACGGCGAGAGCATCCTGCCCTTGCTCACGGGTGAGGCGACGACGCTGGACCGCGTCTTGTATTGGAACAGCGGACAACCGAAAGACGAATGGGCCGTCCGCGACGGCGATTGGAAGGCCCTCGGCTTCAAGAACAAGTATCAACTCTTCAACCTCGCCAACGATCCGTCGGAGAAAACTGACCTTGCAGGCAAGCACAGCGCCAAAGCCAAGGAGCTGCTCGCCCGCCAACAGGCCTGGCTGAAGGAAATGCAGACATCTGAGAACGGCGGCAAGCCACCGCCCTCCCAGACGACCGGCGATTCCGCCAAGCCAAAGCTCAGCAAGGAAGAACGTAAAAAGCTCCGGGAGGAGAAGAAGAAAACGAGGCAGGAAAAGAAATAGTCGCTACCGGTGCGGGCTTGAGGCAGTTGCGTTGCGTTCGGAAACCGAAAGACCCGACCGGGCGTTCCTCAGATCTGTGTTATCTGCGAAAACTCCGGTTGATCCGTTTCTACGTTACCTTTTTCCGATTTCCTACGTTTCCCTTCATTCATGGGAAATCTGCGATCGATTCTGTTGCTCTTTTTGGTGGCCGGATATTCAGCCCCGCAAGTACTCGCCGCCAAAAATCCCAACATCGTCGTCATCTTCGTCGATGACATGGGCTACGGCGACGCGAAGTGTTTCAATCCGCGGTCCCAGATCGACACGCCGCACATCGATTCGCTGGCGCGGGACGGAATGATGTTTTCCGACGCCCATGCGCCCGGACCCTTGTGCCACATGTCGCGCTACGGGTTGATGACCGGGCGCTATCCCTTTCGCACCGACGTCACCGTCTGGCCGAAGCAGCCGCTGATTAAACCGGATCAGATGACCATTGCCTCGCTCGCCCGCGAACAGGGTTACGACACGGCCATGGTGGGCAAATGGCATCTCGGTTTCCACGAAGAAGGTTACGACAAGCCCTTGAACGGCGGTCCGATGGATCGTGGCTTCAACAGCTTCTTCGGTATCCGCGCCTCCACGGACATTCCGCCCTACTTCTACATCCGGGGCAACCAGGCCGTTCTGCCTCCGACCAATCACATCGCGGCGAATCGCTCGGAAGGCTGGTCCCGAATTCAGGGTGCTTTTTGGCGTGACGGCGGCATTTCGCCTGATCTCAAGCTGCACAAGGTTCTCCCGCGCTTTACGGACGAAGCGGTGAAGGTGATCAGCACCCACGGCCGGCGTTCCGCCAAGACCCGCAAGCCACTGATGTTGTATCTCGCCTATCCCGCACCCCACACACCGTGGCTGCCGGACCCGGAATTCCGTGGGCAGAGCGGGGCCGGAATGTACGGCGATTTTGTGATGATGGTCGACCACCAGATCGGTCGCGTACTCCAGGCCTTGGAGCAGGCTGACATGGCCCGTGACACGCTGGTCGTCTTCACCTCGGACAACGGCCCCGTCTGGTATGACGCCGACACCCTACGTCTGGGGCACGATTCGTCCGGCGGATTGCGCGGCATGAAGTCCGACGCCTGGGAGGCCGGTCATCGGATGCCCTTGGTGATGCGCTGGCCCGGCACCGTGGCCGCCGGTTCGCGCAGTGATCAGGTGATCTGTTTCACTGATTTGTTGGCGACTTTTGCCGAGATCATGGGCACGAGGCTCCCACCCGGTGCCGGGCCCGACAGCTTCAATCTTCTGCCGGTCATGAAAGGCGAATACCCGGCGGACAAACCCATTCGTGCCCCCTTCGTCATGCGTGCCGGCAGTGTGGCCACCACGATGTTGATCCGCGATCGAGACTGGAAACTCATCACCGGACTTGGCTCGGGCGGTTTTTCCAAACCCAATCGCATCAAGCCCCAGCCCGGCGGTCCCACCGGCCAGCTCTACGATCTCGCCAACGATCCTGGCGAAACCAACAATCTCTTTCAGCAAAAGCCCGTCATCGTCGCGCGCCTGAAAGAGAGACTGAATGGTATCGTCCAGTCCGGTCGCAGCCGCGTGGCCGCCGTCGACGCCAGCACCTTGGACGGCAAAGTCATGTGCGGTTATCAGGGCTGGTTCAACACGCCGGACGACGGCATGAGACTCGGCTGGATGCATTGGGCCGATGACCGTCACCGTCGTTTCGGTCCGGGTAACATTTCCGTCGATCTCTGGCCCGACATGAGCGAACTCGGTCCCCAGGAACGCTACGCCACCGGCTTCCGCCACGCCGATGGCAGCGTCGCCAAAGTCTTCAGCAGCGCCAATCGAGCGACCGTCGTCCGTCACTTTGGGTGGATGCGCGACTACGGCATCGATGGCATCTTCCTGCAACGCTTCGCCCACGGCATCGGCCGCTCTGATCGGATGCGGCATAAGAACACCATCCTTGAAAATGTCCGCGACGGAGCCAAACGCGCCGGACGCGTCTACGCCATGATGTATGACCTCAGCGGCCTGCCCAAAGGCGGCGTCGGTCGCATCCACGGCGACTGGAAACGCCTCCGCCAGAACCGCCGTATCACCGAAGACCCCGGCTACCTGCATCACCGCGGCAAGCCCGTCGTCGCCGTCTGGGGCATCGGCTTCAACGACCGCAACAAGGCCCGTGCCTACACCCTCGCCGAATGCCGCACGTTAATCCAATTCCTCAAAGCGGACGGTTGCACCGTGATGCTCGGAGTCCCCACCGGCTGGCGCGAACTCAACCGCGATTCTGTCGAGGATCCGAAATTCCACGAGCTCATCAGACTCGCCGACATCGTCAGCCCTTGGACCCCCGGTCGTTACCGCGACCTGAAAGGCATCAAGAAACACGCCGCCCGCCACTGGTCGCCCGACGTGAAGTGGTGCGCCAAAGAAAATCTCGACTACCTCCCGGTCGTCTTCCCCGGCTTCAGCTGGTACAACCACCGCGGCGACGAACTCAACGCCATCCCCCGCCTCAAAGGGCAATTCCTCTGGTCCCAATTCATCGCCGCCAAACGCGCCGGTGCAAAAATGATCTACGTCGCCATGTTCGACGAAGTCGATGAAGGCACCGCCATCTTCAAGGTCACCGACAATCCACCCGTGGGCGCCAACGTAAAGCTCTTGGGCAACGAAGGCCTACCCAGCGATCACTATCTTTGGCTTACCGGACAGGCCGGTCGCCTGTTGCAGAGTGAATTGCCCATACAAGGTGATCTTCCAATCCGCCCTGAATGAAAACAGCCATACCATCTCTCCTTTGGGTCCTTTGTGCCTTCATGGTTCAGGCCTCCGCCGCGACACCCAACATCATCGTCGTGATGCCCGACGACATGGGCTACGGAGATCTGGGCGCCACCGGCAACCCGGTAATCCGTACTCCCAACCTCGATCGCCTCGCCTCGGAGAGTGCGTCGCTGACGCACTTCTACGTGAGTCCGGTCTGTTCACCCACCCGAGCCGCGCTGATGACCGGACGTTACAACTACCGCACCCGGGTCATCGACACGTTCAAGGGCCGTTCCATGATGGAGCCAGACGAGGTGACCGTGGCCGAAGTTCTCAAACAGGCCGGCTATACCACCGGCATCTTCGGGAAGTGGCATCTCGGCGACAATCACCCGTTGCGCCCGCAGGAACAGGGATTCGATGAAGTCCTGATTCACCGTGGCGGCGGTCTGGCCCAGCCCTCCGAACCCATCGCCAACAACAAGCGGTATACTGATCCAATCCTCTTCCGCAACGGCAAGCAGGTGCAGGGCAGCGGATACTGCACGGATATCTATTTTGATGCGGCGATGGATTTCATGCGGGCCGCCAAGAAGCAGAACAAACCGTTCTTTGCCTATATTCCGCCCAACGCACCGCACGGCCCATATCACGATGTGCCGGAGAAGTTGTTGAAGTATTATCAGTCCATCGACTTGGATCCAGTTCTGGGCCAGGACAAGTCCGGCGGCCATCGGGACAAGGTCGCCCGCGTCTTTGCCATGGTCGAAAACATCGACCAGAACATGGGGCGCCTCGATAGGTTCCTGGCCAAGAACGACCTGAAGCGAAACACCCTGGTCATCTTCCTCACTGACAACGGTCCCAACACCCGTCGTTACGTTGGCCCCTTCCGCGGCATGAAGACCGAGGTCCACGAGGGCGGCATCCGCAGCTTTTTCTACGCGCGCTGGCCCGGCCAATTGAAGCCGGGCCAGCGCAACGACCGCATCGCAGCTCACATCGATGTCACTCCCACCGTTCTCGCGGCGGCCGGTGCCAGGGCTCCGAAGAGTGCGAATTTCGACGGACGCAATGTTCTCCCCTTGCTCAAAGGCACGCCGAAAAATTGGACAGATCGGACGCTCGTTCTCCAATCCCATCGCGGCGACGAACCCATCGCTGAGCACCACATCGCCGTCCGCTCGCAGGAATGGAAACTCGTCCATCCGACCAAGTTCGGCAAAAGCGAGATGGACGCCACCATTCCCTTCGAACTCTACCGCATCATGAAAGACGCCGATGAGAGCAACAACCTCGCCACCAAGCTTCCCCAGCGCGTCGAACAGATGCGCGCCACCTACGCCAAGTGGCTGGCTGACATTGCAGCGACCCGGAAGGACACCTTCGCTCCTCCGAACATCAGTGTCGGCGTCGATGCCGAACCCGTCACGGATCTCTCGCCCCAAGACTGGCGGGTCCCGCCGAATACCCAGGGTTGGGGTGGCGGTGGCAGGTGGCACATCGCCGTCAAGTCGCCCGGCCCCTACGAGGTGGAGGTCCGCTTTGCCGAAGCGCCCGGAGAACGACAGTTGGAAATCCAGATCGGCAAACAGACTTTCCCAGCGATATTGAAAGCCGACCAGACCCGGGTCCGGGTTGAGATCCCGAAACTGCCCCTGGGCCCCACAGCCGTGAAGGTCCGCTCACTCCCGCCGTTCCAGCGGAAGACCAGTCCCCGCTTTGTGACCTTCCGACGAAAATAGGACTCGCACACTCACGATCCGACACATTTCCTCCCGCCGATAAATCTTCATCACCCCGCAACGAATCTCAGACATCAGTTTCGCATTTCCCGAACCCGGATAATATCGCCGGTACATGATCCGACTGTTCTACTTTTTGACCGTACTCGCGGTGGTCGCCGCCGAACCCGTGAAGGTGGTGAAACTGAGCGATTGGCGGATCAAACACTTGGGCCAAAAGAGCCCGAATTTGAACGCGCCGCGTCCCGGCAGGAAACCTTTCTCCGCCGCCCAGTTCTCGAACGATTCATGAACGACGCCCGGCGTTTCATGCATGCGAAACCATTTGTCCCGCTGCAGTTCGCTGGTTCCCCCGATTGAAAGCTCATGTTCGGTGTCGATCAGGATCTCGACCCGTTCGCGCGGAAACTCCGAGCCAAGGTCGCGGTACGGGATGTCGTCGAATGCCGGCGGTATCTGCTTCTGCGCGTAGAACACCGGGTCGTCGATCCGACAGGCAATGTCCCCCTTCATGAGAAATCGAATCTTCATCCGCTCGAACGGCTTGTCCGTAAGCGGCAACGACGGCATCTGGACCCGGTAAAAATTCTTCACCTGCGCACTGCGCGGCGGAGCCTTGTCCGGCAAGAAGGGATAGACATGGACTTCCTTGATCTGATCGAGGTTGTCACCGTGAAAACCGACGTGACGGAACAGGACAGCGACGCGTTCAGCACCGGCCGGGAGTAGGATCTCGTCGCCGTCACGAATCTCCTGCGTTTCCTTGAGAACAGTCAGTTCCTTGAGCCCGCGATCACGTCCATTGCCGCGATAGACGGTCTTCCGACCCTCGGCAAAGCTGTCAAACAGATAGTCATGGATCGCCTTCGCCCCGCTGTCCTTCGGAACTGAGCACCGGTGGTTTGGCGGCCTGTGTCGAGGCCAGGACGGCGGTGAATAAAATAAGGAACCGGATGTTGCGGGGCAAAAGCATGTTGTTGGGCGTCTCGATTGACTTTCGTTGGTCGAAGCAGCGAAAGGTTTCTGTTTACTCGCACAAACGTCCTTTCACACACAAGTCGCCAGTTACGCGTGTCGGTTCTGATTTCCATTGAAATCTCAATAATCTGCGATTCCATATCGATCGATCTCGTCGTATCCAATGGAGATGCCCGTCATCAATTCGCCGGCCGAAGACCGACCGGGACAGGTCGTTTTTCTCGGAATCGTCTTCCAGTTGCTGTGGGGCCTGTCCATCGGAGTTCCAAACATCAAGGGGGAGGAATCCGAAAAGCCGTTGGCGACCATTGCCGTCGTTTCAAATCCGTACATCACGACGCTTCCTCCGAAACAGATCATTGATGAGAACCAGCGGGTTCGGGATTTCCTCGCGAAGACAGCGCCGGCGGCCATGGAAAAGACGGTCACGATCGTCAATGGGCTGCAACCGGATGCGCTGATAGTGTTGGGCTCGGCGACCTGGTCGGGATCGCAGGCCGACTTCGACCGGTTCAAAGGATACTTCGAGCGTATTACCGTCCCCAAGCTGATCATCCCCGGATCGCGCGACGTCCTGTCGCCTGAGAGCAAGGCCTGGATCAATGGACTCGGAGAACTGAATGCCACCGACTCCATTCGTGATGTCGCAGGAGTGCGCCTGGTGTTTGCCAGTGATCTGCACACCGACACTGAATCGGCCTGCACACGGATCGAAAGGCAACTGAATGCGGCAGCCAAGCCGCCCGCCGAGGCCGTCCTGCTGTTCAACGCGCATCCTTTTCGAGGGCGAACGAAACGTGACCTCGACAATTCGAAATTCTGGCCGCTGATCGAGAAGTTCAAGATTGCGGGTGAGTTCGAAGCCACCCGCTACGGAGCCAGGGAGCGGCTGATCAAGACGCTTCCGAGTTGGACGGTTGGATCCACGGGTTGGTCCACGCGTGGAACGATCACCCGCATTCAGGTGTTCAGCGATCGGATCGAGGTTTCGCAGTATTCCGATCCGGACCAGAAGACCTTCGCCCTGAGCGCCCCGAATCCGGTGAGGTCGAAAAGATTCGACCGGGTCGAGGACGATCCGTATGGCTCGCTCAGTTACTCGGCTGAGCTGAAGAAGAAGCCGAATTTTACAGTGGCGCTGATTTCGGATCCGCAGTTTGACCGGGAACGGAATCGGCAGACGCTGATCAATCGTGCGGAGGCGGGCATCGCGGAATTGAACCGGCTTGATCCGGACCTCGTCTTCATCACCGGAGATCTGGTGAACAACAATCTTCCCGAGGAATGGGATCTGTTCAACGATATCTTCGCCAAGCTCAAACCCCGTCATTACGTCGTGCCGGGCAACCATGATGTGCTGTTCAATTACGACTTCATCGAAGCCAACTATTCCAGCGCGCCGGAAAAGAAACCGAACTACGCAACGTTGGTGAAACTGGCCTTGGTTCGCGCGCAGAAAGATGGATTCAAAGGCCCGGCCGCGCTTTTTGAAAAGTACACCGGCAGTCCGCCCCGGCAGACGGTCGAACATGGCAATGCCGCCTTCATCACCGTACTATTTCTCACCACGCGAGCCGATCCGGAGCAGGTCGAGTATCTTCGCAAACAGTTGGAAGCCACGGCCGACAAGCATCACGTCTTCGTCGCTGCGCATTACCCCTCGCTCTCGGTCTTTGGAAACAACGTGCATCCGGACCGCGGCGGGAAAGAGGTCTTGGCTTTGCTCAAGAAGCACAAGGTCGCGGGGTTTCTCTTCGGGCATCGGCATCGCAACGGCTTCGCCATGTTCGAAAACACCGCGCATGTACTCACCGACAACATGGGCAGCATCCATCTCCTGCACATCCACGACGAGCATATCGTAATCGGCCGCAAACGCATCGGCGCGGCGCTTTATCCGACACTGACGATTGCCGAGCCCAGGAGACGATAGCCGAGAAACAAGTTCTCTGTCGCTTCCGTTCCCGCTTGTAGAAGGCAAACGATCGTGCAATCCAGACACTCATACTCTTGATGAAAATCAACCTTACCATTCTTTGTGTCCTTTGTGCCATTGTGGTTCAAAGCTCCGCTGCGCAACCGGACAAGATCAAACGAAAACCGAAAGCTCCGTTCCCGGTGGTCGAACATCTGCTCCCGCCGGCCAAGCCGTCGGCGCTACCGCAATACACCTTCGCCGACTCCCTGGCGGAACAGGAGCAGCAACTTGCATCCAATCCTTTGCTCAAGCGTTTTGCGGCTTCGCGCGAGGCTCAGGCCGGTGATCCCCACCGACCGTTCTATCACTACGTGAATCCCGAGGGGCGGCTCAACGATCCCAATGGCCTCTGTTTCTGGAAGGGACGCTGGCATCTTTTCTATCAGGCCTATCCGCCCGAAGATTCACGCCAACACTGGGGGCACGCGGTCAGTGACGATTTGATTCATTGGCGCGATCTCCCGCCCGCAATCTATCCCGGCCCCGAAGACAAGTGCTTCTCGGGCAGCACCTTGGTTGAAAAGGACCGCGTCATCGCCGCCTACCATGGAATTGGTCGGGGCACGATGATCGCGGTCTCGAACGATCCGTTGCTGTTGAACTGGAAGAAGGTCACCGGTGATGCGGTGATCAAGTTGAAGGAGAAGGACGCCCCCGATCATCCCTACGAAATCTTCGACCCCAGCATCTGGAAGCAGGGAGACCACTACTACCTGCTCACCGCCGGGCAGCAGAAGAATGGCCCCGGCAGAAAAGTCACGCGCGAGGTGTTTCTTCATCGCTCCAAAGATCTCGCGAAATGGGAATACCTGCATCCGTTCCTTGAGAACGACCACTACGACATGGTGGGCGACGACGGCGCCTGTCCCTACTTCTGGCCCATCGGAAACAGACAGCAGAACAAACACATCATGCTCCACTTCAGCCACATGAGCGGGGGCAAATACCTGCTCGGTGACTACGACACCAAACGCCAGAAGTTTGTCGTCACCGACGGCGGTGATTTCAATCACGGCCCGGTTTCACCCGGCGGCACCCACGCGCCATCTGCGTGCCCGGATCCGGAGAATTCGCGAGCGGTTCTCGGACTCTTCAATATGAATCCCGGAATCCGCACACCGGACCGCAACCACTGGAACCAGATCATGTCGCTGCCGCGCCGATTCACCCTCTCCAAGGAAGGGAAGCTCCGTATCGAGCCCGCCGGCGACCTCGAATCATTGCGCCATGATCTCGAGCGAGTGGATTCCCGCCCGCTTTCCAAGGACGAGGAAGTCGTCCTCAAAAACATCAAGGGCGACGCGATGGAGTTGTTGGCGAAGATCGGTCCGAAGACGGCGCAGGTGGTTGAATTGAAGGTGTTGCGCTCGCCGAACGAGGAAGAGTTAACCCGGATCCTCATTCATCCCCGGGCCGGCTACAAACTGAAGCACGGCATGCGACGCGATCGGCAACAACGGGTCTTCACTCAAGGAACTGTCACCATCGATACCTCCCGCTCCTCCACGCTTGCCTGGGTTCTGGCCCGGCCATCGGAAGTCGCCCCTTACCTCATCGGAGCCAATAAGACCCTGGACCTCCGCATCTTCATCGACCGGAGTATCGTCGAAGTTTTCATCAACGGAATTCAGTGTGCCGCTGTTCGTGTCTATCCTGGTCGCAAGGATAGCACGGGCGTTTCGGTCCGATCGATCGGCGGCGACGCCCAACTGATTTCGTTGAACGCGTGGCAGATGGAAAACATCTATCAATAGCAATATGACTTCACGATTAACGAAGGGTCTCTCTTCCCTCTTTCTCATCAGCATCGGCCTTTCGATCGCGCCCGCACAGAGCGCAGTAAAGGTCTTCTTCCTCGCAGGGCAATCCAACATGGCGGGAGCGGGAACGGTCGAGGTCGAACAACGGTCGGCCACCAACTGGAGAACGAAGAAGAACCTGACGGACGAACAGATCTCGGCGAAGAAGTCCGGATCGCTGAAAGAGTTGGTCAAGAAATCCGCCTATCGAAAACTCATCGATTCAGACGGCAGGTGGGTCGTGCGTAATGATGTTTCGATCTACTACCACAACCAGCGCAGCGGAGTGCTCAAAGGTGGGCTGACTGTCGGTTACGGGTCGCGGGATACGAAGATCGGTCCTGAACTGGGCTTTGGACAGGCGATGGGCGACGCGCTCGATGAACCGGTATTGCTCATCAAGACAGCATGGGGTGGGAAAAGTTTGGCAGTCGACTTTCGCCCGCCAAGCGCGGGGGAATGCGAGTTCGAGAACAAACCCGACCGCTTCGGCAAGGTCCGCAAGCCGGGTGAGTACTATCGGCTCATGATATCCCAGGTAAAGCAGGTCTTGGGGAATCTCGACAAACACTTCCCGAATCTTGCGGGGAAGGACCATAAGATTGCCGGCTTCTTTTGGCACCAAGGTTGGAATGACGGTTGCAATGAGGTGCACGCCAATGAATACAAGAGGAACATGCCGCTCCTGATCGCCGATGTCCGCAAGGATCTCGGGGTGAAAGATCTGCCGTTCATCATCGCCAACAGCGGTTTTGGTGGCATGGGCCCTCGACGCGGTGTGGTGCAACGATTGCAGAACACAGTACAACCCGCCCAGCAGGCCGCGGAAAAACTGGATCGCGTCCGCTGTGTCGACACCCGACCGTTCTATCGAACACCTGAACAATCGCCTGGCACGGGGGATATTGAGCATTGGTACAGCAATGCCGAATCGTACTTCCTGATCGGAAAAGCTTCGGCCGAGACCATGCTCGAGGTCATGAACCACCACTGATTCTCAGCGGCCACCCGAAAACGCATTTTACCTGTATGCAGAAGCGGAACAAATTCTACTCTGCTGAGACGATTCGAAAAGATGCCCCATGAAGAAACTGCTCACCCTCCTTTGCGTTCTCTACGCCTTCGTGATTCACGCTGATCAGCCAAATGTCATCCTCATCATCACTGATGATCAGGGCTACGGTGATATCTCAGCCCATGGCAGTCCGGTCTTGAAAACACCGAATGCGGACAAGCTTCGCTCGCGGGCTGTGAGTTTCACGGACTTCCACGTTGCGCCCATGTGTTCGCCGACGCGCGGACAGTTGATGACCGGCATGGACGCCATGCGCAACGGCTGCACGGCGGACTGCCAAGGCCGATCCATGATGCGCTCCGAACTGCCGACCATGACCGATTTCTTCGCTGGTTCGGGATACGCCACCGGCCACTTCGGCAAATGGCACCTCGGCGACAGCTACCCGCACCGTCCGCAGGACCGAGGCTTTCAGGAAACGGTTCATCACCGCGCCTGGGGCATCACCTCGCTCGCTGATCACTGGGAGAATCACACCGACTCCTATTTCGATCCGATCCTTTCTCACGACGGCAAGGACACCGAATACAAGGGCTACTGCACCGACATCTTCTTTTCCGAGTCAATGAAGTGGATCGAATCGATCCAAACGAAGAACAAAGACCAAGGAACCAAGAAACCATTCTTCCTTTATCTGCCGACCAACACCCCGCACGTCCCCGACATTTGCGAAGACAAGTATTCCATCCCTACGTCGGCAAACACAAAGGCAAGACGATGCCAGCCGCCTTCTACGGTATGATCGCCAATCTCGACGAAAACCTCGGCAAGCTCGAAGCCTTCCTTGAGAATAAGGGGCTCAAGGAAAAAACCATCCTCATTTACATGTCCGACAACGGCACACAAAGCACCGCTGCTTCACAGATCTACAATGCCGGTACGCGCGCCAAAAAGACCAGCGTCTGCGAAGGCGGGCATCGCGTCCCCTTGTTCATCCGCTGGCCCAACGGCAAGCTGAAGCATGGCACGGAAACAGGCGAACTCACCCAGGTCCAAGACCTTTTGCCGACGTTGATCAATCTTTGTGAACTCAGGAACAAGGACTCCAAATTTGACGGACAGAGCCTGGCCGGATTGCTGAAGGGCACGAAGACCCAACTACCCGATCGCAAGCTCGTCATCCAATACCGCGACTCCGGCAACCCCTGGAATCCCGCCGTCGTGCTCTGGAAAAAATGGCGTCTGCTCAAGGAAAAGAAAGGCCGCAAGCCGCAAAAGAAGAACGCCCCGCTCGAACTCTATCATGTCGGTCGTGATCCCGGTCAAAAGCGCAACATCGCCACCAAGTTCCCCAAGATTGTCGAAACCATGAAGGAGCACTACGAAGAGTGGCACACCGAAGCCCGGCAGCTCTTCAATCGCAAACGTTGGATCACCATCGGCAGCAAACAGGCCAACCCCATGGTTCTCTACGCCCAAGACCGGGTCGGCGACTACTGTGACAATCCCCGTGGCCTCACGACGGCTACCGCCACGGGCTACTGCAACGTCATCGTCGACCGTCCCGGTACCTACGAGATTGAACTCCGCCGCTGGCCCAAAGAATCCAACAAAACCCTCACCGAACCGTGGGACGATTCACCCGCGAAGAAGCAAAGCGCCATCGCCTTCGCCAGCATGGACATCGCAAACGATGGCATGCTCAAAGATGTCAAACCGACCGATACCCACGCCACCTTCCGCCTGGACCTGCCCACCGGCAAAACCCAACTCCTTACCCACTTCATAGACAAAGATGGCCAAGCACTCGGCAGCGCCATCTACGTCTACGTTCGAGGTATCGAAAAGACCGCAGCCCTGACTCGATAGTCACATGAATAAGATCCTCTTCCTCCTTTGTGTAATCAGCGCCTTCGCGGCAAATCCGCATAGTGGTCAAGCGGCACGCTTGCCCAACATCGTTCTGATTTTCATCGATGACATGGGCTATGGCGACATTGGCCCGTTTGGCAACAAAGTGAACCAGACACCCCACCTCGATCGCATGGCGAAGGAGGGGAATTTGCTACGGCAATTCTATGTCTCCAACACCGCGTGCACACCGTCGCGCTCTGCTTTGATGACCGGGAGCTATGCGCATCGAATCGGGATGGACGCCAAGGTTGTATTTCCCGGCGAGCAGCGTGGATTGAATCCGAAGGAGATCACCATGGCCGAGATTTTGAAGGAGCAAGGCTACGCGACGGGATGCTTCGGCAAATGGCATCTCGGTGACCAGAAACCCTTCCTCCCGCTGGCGCAGGGCTTCGACAAGTATTTCGGAATTCCGTATTCCAACGACATGTGGCCGGGCAATCCAAAGGGCAACCCGGTTACCGGCCGCGGACCTTACGAACCTTTGCCGGTGATCAAGCAGAACGACGCAGTTGCGTATGTCGCCGACGGCGCGGACCAATCGCTGTTGTGCGAAGCCATCACCGATGAAGCCGTGAAGTTCATTCGCGCGCACAAGGATGAGCCCTTTTTCTGCTACATCCCGCATGCCTATGTTCACCTGCCACGGTTTGCCCGACCGGACCTCTTCAAGAGGGCGCAGGAAGACGTGGATCGCGCGAATGTCGAGGAAGTTGACGACAGCGTTGGCCGGGTCCTCGACACCCTGCGCGAACTTGGCATTGCGAAGAATACGCTCGTTCTCTTTACGTCTGACAACGGCGGAGCAAGAGGCATGAGCATGGGGCCGTTGCGCGGCGGAAAAGGCGGGCCAAAGTATGAAGGCCACATGCGCGTCCCGACCGTGGCCTGGTGGCCGGGAACGATCAAAGCCGGGACAAAGACCGATGCGATCGGTACGACCGTCGATCTCTTGCCGACTTTCGCGAAGCTGACCAAAGCAGAGGTTCCGACCGATCGCACGATCGACGGCAAGGACGTCCTCGATGTCATCCTCGGCAAGTCGGGGGCCAAGTCACCGCACAATCTGCACTACTACGAAGTCGACGGCATCCGTCGTGGCAAGTGGAAGCTAGTGAGCAAGCCGACCAAGAAGGGCAGAATCTTGGAACTCTACAATCTCGAAACCGATCTCGGCGAAAAGAAGAACCTCGCCAAGCGCCAGCCCCAACTCGTCAAGGAACTCAACGGCCTGCTCACCGCCCACGCCAAACGCATCGCCGCCGACACCCGGCCCGCCGCCTTCGTCGAAAACGCCAAACCGATCCTCACCGAACCCGGCAATCTCCCGAAACTCCGTGACTACGTTGGCAAGCCGAACACCACGACTGGCAACGAGCCCGGGCCCAAGGGTCGGGTCCCTGCCGCCGCGAAGAAACCGGTCAAGAAAGCGAAACGCCCCGACGTGCTGTTCATCGCCATCGACGACATGAACGACTGGACGACGCTCTTCGATGACAAGAACCCGATCCAGACACCCAATCTCAAACGCCTCGCCACCCGCGGCACCTTCTTCTCACGGGCCTACTGCGCGTCGCCCGGCTGCAACCACTCGCGCACCGCGATCATGACCGGCTATCGTCCGACGACTTCCGGCGTTTACGGCAATCCGGAATTCTGGCGCCAGAAGGTGCCGGACGCCGTCACGCTCCCGCAATACTTCGAACACATGGGCGGATACGCCACCCGGGGAGCCGGAAAGATCTTTCACCACGGCCGGTCCGGCGTGGGCGATCCGAACAACCCGGACTTTCAGGAGTTCTTCAAGAAGCTCAACATTCGCGGTCCGGGCCGAAACAAGAACTACAACGGGTATCGGAAACCGGCCAACCCGCGTCTGGCCAATCTTGGGTTCGACTGGGGCGAGCACGATCAGAAGATGATCGATGTCGACATGTGCGAGTACATCGAGGCCCGCATGGAAGAAGAATGGGACAAGCCGCTCTTCCTCGCCGCCGGTATCTTCAATCCCCATCTTCCGTTCTACGCACCGAAGGAAAACTTCACCCGCTATCCGCTCGACCAGCTCGCCATGCCGCCGATGCCAAAAGGCGATCTGAGCGACGTGGATGAAATGGCCAAGCGCATGGTCCGCAAGGAATTCTGGATCTGGGACAACACCACCGCGCAGAAACCCGGTTCCGCCGGCAGCCTAAACAAGATGGTCCAATCCTACCATGCGGCCGCTGACTTCGCCGATCAGATGGTCGGCCGCCTGCTCGACAAACTCAACGCCACCGGTCGCGCCGACAACACCATCATCGTCCTTTGGTCTGACCACGGCTACCACCTCGGCGACAAGGAATGCTGCGTCAAGTTCACCCTCTGGGAAAATGCCAACCGCGTCCCCTTCATCATCGTTGCGCCCGGTATCACCAAGCCTGGCACAGTTTGTGAACGCCCCGTCAGCCTCGTAGATATCTATCCCACCTTGGTCGAGCTCGCCGGCCTCCCCGCGAAGACCGACAACGACGGCCGCAGTCTCGTCCCGTTGCTGAAGAATCCCAAACGCAAATGGACACCTGCACTCATGACCGAAGGCCCCGGCAACCACGCCATTCGCTCCGATCATTGGCGGTACATTCGCTACAGCGACGGTGCAGAGGAACTCTACGATCACTCCAAAGATCCTTGGGAACACAAAAACCTCATTGGCAAGATCACCGACTGGGAGGCACGTAAACACATCGAACCCATCATCAAGGCTCTCAAAGAAGAGCACCGTTCCAATTCCACCAAATTCCAAGAGGACACACTCACAGCTTATCGCGAGGGACTGAACCAACTGAGAGCCAAACAAGCTGACTACGCCAGAGTCATTGCCGAACACCGCGAGTGGCTCCCCAAGAATGAAGCCCCCGGCAAGGGCATGTCGCATCTCTACGAACCTCATCCTCCTCCCCGAGCCGGCATTCCCGGCAGCGGTTTCTCACCGAAACGAAACGCGGGTGGCTATACCGGAAAGAAGAAGACCAAAGGATCTGGTCGGAGAAAATAGACCACGCAAGTAAAGAACCCCGGAGCAAGCTCCGACGCATTGGAACCAAAAGAACTGATCCGAAACGAAGCCAGCTTCGAGATACCAGACCCGATAGAGAGTGAACGATCGGAGAATAGCTCGATTCCAATACCCAAGGCTGACATGTCGACCACTACACACCAGCCGAGATTGCGAATTTATTCACCGCTGTTGCCGAGCACATCGGCTCTCCTGAGCCGTGTCCGGTGGTTTCAATAGCCGGAGATCCGCACGGAACATCGCGTGAGGAACCAAGCCGAGCAGCCGCCCCCATTAAGTCGCGCGAACTGATGTCCGAAGAACGCGGCTATTTCCGTCGCAATCGTGATTTGTAAACCGTTGATCTTCAGTGCTTCCTGATCACGTCATCGACCCACGACATGGCTTTCATCATCGATGGAAAGCCCAAGGTCGTGGTGCCCAGCAGGACCCCATGACGAATTTCGTCGGGAGTGCATCCCGCTTCAAGAGCGCGCCGTGTGTGACTGTGGACGGCGCCTTCCATGCCGCTGCCGATGGCCATGGCCAGCTTGATCAGTCCCCGGGCCTTTTCGTCGAGCGGGCCGGCGGCCTGGGTGGCATCGCCCAAGGCATCATAGGCCTTGAAGACTTCCGGATAGTCCTGTTGAAACTGAACGAAACGCTTGGGTAGTCTGGAAGGATTGGATTCTGGCATGAGGGTTCTTTTTCAGGTAATGGACAATGTCCGTGTCGATTCAGTAAACCCCGATTGCGGCGGAATTGAAATACGAATGATCCTTCGGGCACAGCGGTCCGCGTCGGATCAGAAATTGAACTCACTGTGCGGGAGAACCGGGTCCGTAAAAGATCGAGATCCGCGGCGATTAGCCGGCCGCACATGCACGGCCAGAAGCTCGGCTGACGATGAGCCGCAAGGATCCATCATAAGAGGGTTTGGATCGCCACTCACCAAAACGTTTATCCCATCGCCCAGATTTCAAATCGTCGCCAAGGTGCTTCACGATCTGCGCTTCGTCTTCTTCAGACACAAAGCTCCAGGCCGACTGAGACCGTCGCACGGCAGCGTCCAAAAACGCTTCCGGCCGGGCGTAATAGGCCTCGTTGAATCCATCCACGCAGTTGCTCGGAATCGGCATGCTGTGAACTTCAACCGAGTCGCCGAGGCCAGCGGATAGCGTCTCGATGCGTGGCATCCGGCGGCATTCGTGTTCGAAAAGATCAGGGGCGTAATGACTCAGCCAATAGCGATTCATCGCCGCACCATCAAAAGTCATAATCAGTATCGGACCCCGGGTGACCCGGCACAGCTCTTGAAGTCCTTTTTCAAGATCGCGCCACTGATGCACGGTCACGATGGCCATCGCGGCGTCCACGGACTGATCCTCCAAGGGCAGATTCTCGGCCATACCATGGATGGCCGGGACGCGGTTGGCCGGTCGTTGAGCCCGCATTGTCACCGAAGGTTCGATCGCGATGACGTGGCGATCAGACGGTTCGTAGGAACCAGCTCCGGCACCCACGTTGAGAACCACCTTGGCATTGCCCAAGGCCTGGTGAACAAACCGTTCAATTCGCGGGTCGGACTGCCGCTTGCTCGCGTAGCCTTTCCCGAACTTGTCGTAGTCCACATCACCTGCCGGTTCTGATTCGCTGGCATCCATCTCAGATTCGACACGCCCCTGAGCCATAGTGTTCGCGGCCGGAGAAATCCAACAGGTGGCGCGTTTGATCGGGGGCCTCAAAAGCCTTGGGAAGCAGCATGAGCAATCGTTTCATGTTTTCTGAGATCGCGATGTCATAAGAATTTGGGTGTGGAAACCATCTGGTCAACGTCTCTGGCAACTCCGAAGATTGCTGTGACACTCCGCTCAGCCACCTCTACCTTGGCGAACATCGAAGCGAGCCAATGAAAAAAACAACCTTCTTTCATCTCCTGATTTTCGCCGGGATCGTTGTTTCCCTGCGCGCTGCCGAGCGGCATGTTTTCATACTGTCGGGTCAGTCGAACATGGCGAGGATGAAGGAGAAGAACGGCTTTCTCCCTGAGGCGGAGAAACTCCTCGCCGGAGCTGAAGTCGAATACATCAAGGTTGCCGCGCCGGGTAAGCCCATCCGGAATTGGCTCGCCGAATGGGATGCCATGGCGACTGACGCCGGGTTGGATCCGATAGCAATTCGCAAGGGCGACCGGAAGAAGGGATCTCCCTACTACGATGCGATTCTCGAACAGATACGTCTCTTGTTGAAGAGGCCGGTTGCCAGCGTTTCTTTCATTTGGATGCAGGGAGAGTCGGATGCGCGTGGTGGAGCGGAGAAGATTTATGGGAATGCACTGCAGACCTTGATCGCCAAGCTACGCCGGGATTTGAAGGCACCAAAGATGAAGATCGTCATCGGTCGAATCAGCGATTACGGAGCGAGGCACGGCAAGGGAAAGTCGTGGCCGGGTTGGCAAAACGTTCGCGATGCGCAGCAAAGGGTGGCAGCCAATGACCCACTCGCCCAAATGATCGATACGGATGACTGCAACGGTCCGAAACACGCTTTGCATCACCCGGCCGAGGGTTACGAATTGATGGGTCGCCGCATGGCGCGGGCCGCATTCGCGTTGATTCGGGCGGAAGGTTTCCTGCAAAACGGGGTCACCGCTCATCGCGGAAACTCCGGCGAGTTTCCCGAATGCACGATGCCTGCCTTTGCCAGCGGGATTGCGGTCGGCGCGGACTGGTTGGAGTTGGATATTCTGCGGACGAAGGATGGCAAGCTGGTCGTCATCCATGATCGGACAACGGGACGGATTGGGGATCGGAATCTGGAAGTGATGGAATCCACCTATGAGGAACTGTCCCGGGTCGATGTCGCCACCGATTTCCGCAAGCGCCACGGCAAGTCATTGGCGGAATGTCCGGCGGAACGTATTCCGTTGTTGGCTGAAGTGCTGAAGTTGGTGATGAAACAGCGCAAGACGCGGGTCTCGATCCAGCCCAAGATGGATTGTGTCGCGGAAGCCATCGAATTGATCAAACAAACGGGCGCGCAAAGATGGGTCGGATTCAACGACGGCAATCTCAGGTACATGAGCGACGTAAAACGGCTCGCCCCAGAGATTTCCGTTTTCTGGGATCGTGGAAATTCGGATTTGAGCAAAGATCTCATGATTGCCCGCGAACACGGTTTCGAAGCCCTTGTTCTCAACTCCGGCGTACTCACGTTGGAAAAGGTCAGGCGCATCCAGCAGGCCGGATTTGAAGCCGGGGTGTGGACGGTGAACAACGAGTCCGAGCTCAGACGATTCGTTGAGATGGGCGTGGATCGAATCTACACCGACCATCCCGTCCGCCTGCTTGAGCTGAAGCATCGTCGACAAACAGCTCCGTAGCAGCGGACGTGAGTCCGCTCAAGATACGCTGACTTCGGTTGCGCTTACTTCAAACTTGGCCGCTTGTGAGCATTCCATCGACTCAGCGTTAAGAATGGGCCGACTCACGTCGGCTGCTACGGAGGTTTTGATCGCTGGCGCTGTCCCCCCTCCAACAAAGGTGTGACAAGCTTGCGTCCTCTCCCTACCTCAGTGAACTCTTCAAGAAATCATGAGAAGCAACCCGGATTCCCTTTTCCAAGGCGCTGCGAGAATCGCATTGCTGGTCATTGCCGCTGCCTTGCCGGCCGTTCCATCATCCGACGCGGCAAACAGCAGGCCGAACTTCCTGATCATCACGGCTGACGACATGAACTGGGATTCGGTCGGATGTTACGGCAGCCAATTGATGGACATCACGCCAAACATCGATCGGCTGGCGTCTGCTGGGCTGCGCTTCGAACATGCCCACGTCGGATCGACGGCCTGCTATCCCTCCCGTTCGGCCATCAGCACGGGAAGGCGCGGTCATCGCAGTGGCGGTGAAGGGTTCTTCTTTCTCCGTTTTCCGAACATCCCCACTGTGCAACAGCTCCTGCACGATAAGGGTTATCGCGTTGGCATCCTCGGCAAGGTGGCGCATAGCACGCCGTACAAGGACACGCCTTGGGATCTCGCCAGGGAGATGCATCGCAACACGGATGAGTTCGAAAAGGAAACGGCAGAATTCATCGATCAATCGACCAAGGGCAACAAATCCTTTTACCTGATCGTGAACTCCCACGATCCGCATCGACCTTACTTCAACACCCATGCCCGCAAGAACGAACCCGGTGATATCCCCAGCCGCGTCTACCAGCCCGCGGAGATTCCAATCCATCCGACCATTCCCGATACACCCGCCGTGCGTGAAGAACAGGCGGCCTACTTTTCCTCCGTGCGTCGCTTCGACGATGTGGTCGGTCGCGTAGTCAAGGTGTTGGAAGAACGCGGACTGGCGGAGAACACGATGATCGTGCTGTTGTCCGATCACGGCATGGCAGTTCCGTCGGCCAAGTCAAACTGCTACGTCCAGAGTACGCGCACTCCGTTCATCATCCGTTGGGATGGTCGCATCAAACCAGCACAGGTGGACCAGCAACACATCATCTCCACGATGGACATTCTTCCGACCATTCTCGAAGTCGCGAACATCAAGAATCCCGGCGGTATGGACGGTCGCTCTCTCACCACCCTCTTCAACGGTGGCCAACAGGCGAACCGCGAGCGAATCTTCACGCAGTACTATATGAAGATCGGCAAGCCGAACTACCAGATGCGCGCGTTGCAAAATACGGAGTTCTGCTACGTCTTCAACCCTTGGCACAACGGCAAGGCCGTCTACAACACCTCCTCCATGGGCGGTTCCATCTTCACGGCAATGGTGCAGCTCGGTAAGCAGAATCCGGTGTGGAAAGCCCGTTCCGAATACCTGCTCACCCGTGTACCCGAAGAGTTCTTCGACCTGCGTACCGATCCCCACTGCCTGAACAACCTCATCGACGATCCGAAACACGCCAAGCGTATCGCAGATCATCGTCAACGGATGGCGAGACATCTGAAGAGCAGCAAAGATCCGATGGCCGAAGTTTTCGCCACGTACGACTCCACACGCTCCGTCGAAAAGATGGTCGCGACCTACGCCTCCATGTGGCCCCAACACAATATCCCGGGCTCCATCGCCGCCAACCCGGTCAACCGCCTCAAATGGGAAAATCCGGAGGCAGCCAAAGCGGCAAAGCGCGCTGAGAAGAAAGCGCCCAAGGCGAAGTCCAAGACCGACGAAGCCAGGGCCGCGGCGAGGGCGAAGAATCGGGCAGCAAAGCGCGCCAAGGGTCAGAAGTAGCCGATTCGCATAGGCAAGAAGCGCGTAGCATCGGCCAATTGCGGACTCCAACTGAATCTCGCGGCAGTTAGATTCTTCAATCCGCACAGATGGTAGTTTTGCAAAAATGGTTGGCAGGTTTCTCCATGGGCGAACCGATGGTGAATTGCCAGAGTCCGATCATTGCCACGTAGTTCGTCACGAATCATATCATGAAGACTTTTTGGATACCCTTGGTTGTCGCGGCGTTTTTTGCCGCCGACGGAAAGGCTGCATCGATCAGTTACAACCGGGACATTCGACCGCTGTTGTCTGATCGTTGTTTCTACTGTCACGGTCCCGATCCGGAGCATCGCAAGGCCAAGCTACGCCTGGACACCGCGGAAGGTGCCACCCGAGACTTGGGTGGTTACCAGGCGATCGAACCTGGCAAGGCGGCCGCGAGCGAACTGGTCTCCCGAATCTTCGCCGATGATGCGGACGACCTCATGCCACCGCCCGATTCTGACAAGCACCTGAGCGCCAGCGAGCGGGAACTCCTGCGCAAATGGATCGACGAAGGGGCCAAGTATGAGGCGCATTGGTCTTTTGAGGCACCCCAGCGCGCGGTTCTTCCCAAGGTCAAAAACACAGCTTGGATTCAGCAACCGATTGACGCGTTTGTATTGCGGCTACTTGAGTCCAAAGGATTAAAACCGGCTCCTGCGGCTTCGAAGGAGACTTTGATCCGTCGCGTTTCGCTCGATCTCACCGGCCTGCCGCCGACGCCACGGGAAGTGGATGCGTTTCTCCGCGATCGTTCGGAGCAGGCCTATGAAAAGGTCGTGGATCGCCTCTTGAAATCGGATCGCTACGGCGAACGCATGGCCTTGGTCTGGTTGAATGCCGCCCGCTACGCGGACACCCACGGTTACCAGGTGGATGCCGAGCGGGAGATGTGGATCTGGCGCGACTGGGTGATCGATGCCTACAACCGCAACCAGCCATTTGACAAATTCACCGTCGAGCAGATCGCCGGGGACATGTTGCCAGATGCCAGCATCAGCCAGCAGATCGCGTCCGGGTTCAATCGCAACCATCGAATCAACGGCGAAGGCGGAGTCATCCCGGAAGAATACCGCACGGAGTACGTGATCGACCGCTTGGAAACAACTGGCACCGTTTGGCTGGGCTTGACGGTGGGCTGCGCCCGCTGCCACACCCACAAGTTTGATCCCATCACCCACAAGGATTTCTACTCCCTATATTCCTTCTTCAACAATGTACCCGAGAACGGACGGGACGGTCGCAAGGGCAACGCCGTGCCCAAGATTTCCGTTCCGATCCCGACGATGCAGCCGAAGGTTGCCGCGGCGGAAAAACGCGTTGCCGACCTGAAGAAAAAACTGGCCGCCGATACCCCTGCCTTTCTCGCTGATCTGAAAAAATGGATCACCCGCAGCGCCAAGGATTTGGCCGCCGGCACGCTCGGCCCAATGTGGAATCCCGCCAAGGCCGACGAAATCACCGCCACCGGCGGAGCAAAGTTTGAGACCTTGGAAGACGGATCCTACGTCGCCACCGGCGCCAATCCGGCAAACCCCACCTACACCATCAGCCTGAAACCGGGTGAACGAACGGTCACCGGTATCCGCCTCGAAACTCTCACCCACAAGAACATGACGCGCGGCGGATTGTCCCGTTCGGTGAATGGCAACTTCGTGCTGACCGAATTCGAGGTCTTGGCTCATCGGCCGGACATGAACGAACCTCGCGAACTCAAGCTCGCATCCGCCACCGCGGGCTATTCGCAAAGCAAGTATCCGGTGTCCAATGCCATTGACGGCAAGGCCACCACCGGCTGGGCGATTCTCGGCCGCAAGAAAGTAGCCGATTCACCAGCGGTCTTCACGCTTGTTGAACCGCTAAGTACCGATGCTGACACGACCCTTACCGTAAGGTTGCGCCATGACATGAAGTACAAGCAACATGCCATCGGTCGTTTTCGAATTTCACTTACCTCCTCCGCGAAACCGGCGCTCGAAGGCAAAGAGGGTTTGCCGGCAGACATCCTCACGGCGCTGTCAGCTGCGGAGGACCAACGCACACCGAAACAACGGAAGACATTGACCGACTATTATCGCGACCTGTCCCCCAGCTATAATCCCATGCGCAAGCAACTCGCTGCCGCGCAGAAGAGCCTGGGGCAGATCCGGAAACAGGCCACCACCACCGTCATGGTCATGTCCGAGATGGAGGAGACCCGACCTGCCTTCCTCCTCAATCGCGGGCAATACGACCAGCCGGGCGAAGAGGTCTTTCCCGCGATCCCTGTCAGCCTCGGCAAGTTGCCGGACGGTGCCCCCACCAATCGGCTCGGCTTTGCACAATGGCTCGTCGACCCGGCCAATCCGTTGCCTGCCCGCGTGACCATCAATCGCTACTGGCAGATGTATTTCGGAATCGGCCTCGTCAAGACCGTCGACGACTTCGGGGCCCAAGGCGAATACCCCAGTCATCCGCAACTGCTGGATTGGCTCGCCACCGAGTTCGTTCGCACCGGTTGGGATGTGAAGGCGATGCAGAAACTCATCGTCACCAGCGCAACCTATCGCCAATCCGCCGCCGCTTCCGCCAAGCTCCACTCGTCTGATCCCGACAACCGCCTGCTCGCCCGTGGTCCGCGCTTTCGCCTCGACGGACCCGCCATCCGCGATCAGGCCCTCGCCATCAGCGGACTCCTGCGCGAACAGCTCGGAGGCCCGAGTGTGAAGCCCTATCAACCGGCCGGTCTCTGGGAGGAGGTCGCCGGCAACAAGAGCCGACGCTACACGCAGGGCAAGGGGGACGACCTCTATCGTCGCAGCATGTATTCCTTCTGGAAACGGGCCGTGGCCCCGCCGTCCATGATCATTTTTGATGCCGGCGGGCGCGAACGCTGCGACGTCGGCCGCCGCGAAACCAACACTCCGCTGCAAGCTTTGGCGACCTTGAATGACGTGCAGTTCGTCGAAGCCGCACGCTTCCTGGGTCAACGCATGATTCGGGAAGGCGGCGATTCACCCGCTGATCGTCTGATCCACGGCTGGCGACTCGCGCTCGCCCGCCAGCCCGACAAGTTGGAACTCAGCACACTCAAGAGCAGCTACGAGAAGCACCTCGCCCATTTCAAAACGAATCCGGACGCGGCCAAAAAACTGATCACCGTCGGCGAGAATGAGTCCGACATCAAAGACCCCGTCGAACTCGCCGCCTATGCCACCGTCGCCAACGTCATCCTCAACCTCGACGAAACCATCACCCGCGAATGAACACTCCCATTGAATCCTCCATGGCAATGACCCGACGCTATTTCTTCCAGCGCACGGGCGTCAGCCTCGGCGCCGCCGCTCTCGGTTCGATGTTCAGCCGTCCGGCGAACGCGTCGCCGGTGGGCACAGGCCTGCCAGATGCCAACCCTCGCGCCAAGCGAGTCATCTACCTCTTCCAAAGCGGTGCCCCCTCGCAGCTCGATCTTTTTGATCCAAAGCCGCAACTCGACAAACTCTTCGACAAGGATCTCCCCGATTCCGTGCGCCAAGGCCAGCGCCTGACCACGATGACCTCCGGCCAGACCCGCTTTCCGCTCGCCCCGTCGAAATATGAGTTTCAACAACACGGCCAGAGCGGCGCAACGGTAAGCGAACTCATGCCGCATCTCTCCGGTGTCACCGACGACATCTGCTTCATCAAGTCGATGCACACCGAGCAGATCAATCACGACCCCGCGATCACTTTTTTCCAGACCGGTTTCCAACTCGCCGGCCGCCCCAGCATGGGCGCCTGGGTGACCTATGGTCTTGGATCTGGCAACCGCGATCTGCCCTCCTTCGTGGTAATGGTTTCCCGCGGCACTGGCCGTCCGAGCTGCCAGCCGCTCTATGACCGGCTGTGGGGCGCCGGCATGTTGCCTTCCCGCTATCAGGGCGTGAAATTCCTCTCCACCGGCGATCCCGTCCTCTACCTCTCCAATCCCTCGGGTATCGACCGCGGCACGCGCCGTCGTCAACTTGACGAACTCGCCAGCCTCAACCGCCATCGTCACGCGCAGATCGGTGATCCCGAGATCAACACCCGCATTTCCCAATACGAACTCGCCTACCGCATGCAGATGTCCGTCCCCGAACTGACCGACATCTCCGACGAGCCCAAGTCCGTCCTCGATGCCTACGGACCTGACGTACACACCCGCGGCACCTACGCCAACAACTGTCTGCTCGCCCGCCGCCTCGCCGAACGTGACGTCCGCTTCATCCAGCTCTACCACATGGGTTGGGACCAGCACTTCACCCTGCCCAAACAGATCAGCGGCCAGTGCCGCGACACCGATCAACCGACCGCCGCCCTGTTGCGCGACCTCAAACAACGCGGCCTGCTCGACGACACGCTGGTTGTCTGGTCCGGCGAATTCGGACGCACCGCCTACTGTCAGGGCAAACTCACCCGCGAAAACTACGGTCGCGATCACCACCCAAGGTGCTTCACCTCCTGGCTCGCCGGCGGCGGCATCAAACCCGGCATCAGCTACGGAGCCACCGACGATTTCAGTTACAACATCGTCGAGAATCCGGTGCATGTGAACGAGCTGAACGCCACCATTCTGAATACGCTCGGCATCGACCACAAATCCCTCACCGTCCGCTTCCAGGGTCTGGATCTCCGCCTCACCGGCGTCGAAGGCCACGACGTGGTCAAAGAAATCCTCCGCCACCAGACTTGAGGCACATTCAGCCCTCGCCGGACCGCAGCCGCGCCTGAACTCCGACTCACCCTGCAGTTCAGGACCTCTCCCCTTCACGCCGCGTGGAGGCACGTGATTCGTTTTCCATCAGAGCTGCAAAGGCGCATACGATTTCCACGATCGGAAAGTTTTGAAATTTTTCTGTAGGGATTCCCGGAGACGTTTCTACTAATCAGGCATGGAAGAAAGCGAACAGGGTTCCCGCTACCGGGAATGGCATCGGGAACATCAGGGTATCATCCTGAGAATCGCCCGGGCGACTGCTCGCAATCTGCATGATCAGGAGGATCTGATTCAGGAAATATCGGTACAGATCTGGAATTCCATTCCCAATTTCGCAGGGAACAGCAAAGCCTCCACCTGGGTGTATCGCGTGGCGTTGAACACGGCCATCAGCTGGGGACGGAAAGAAAAAAGTCAGCGGGAAAAGACGGAAGGTTTGGCGGAGAACCTGCACTTCCTGAAGCAGACGTCCGAACCCCGGAACGAGAAGCTCGAATGGATCTATGACCAGATTCGACTGTTCGATCCGATCGACCGTTCCCTCATTCTGCTGCATCTCGACGGGCAGAGCTATCAGGAGATCGCCGACATTCTCGGCATCTCGGAAAAGAACGTGGGAGTGAAACTCTCCCGCCTCCGACAGGCATTAACCAAGAAGGCAAACGACGATGATATTTGAAGACCTGGAAATTATCTGGCGCAAAGAAAGCGCACAATCCACCCATACGATTGACGACGAGGCTCTGCGCCGGATCGTGTTGGACAGAGCGCACTCCTACCGGAGCAAGATTCTATGGCGCGACATCTCCGAAATTGGCATGGACACGTTCGTGGTGCTCGGCCTGATCGGAGTGGGTCTGTGGGCCCACGCACCCGGTCGTTGGGGGTTCTCCATGGATTCAGCGCCCCTGATTGTCACCGCGATCGGCTACGCGTTTGTCGCCTCCTTCCGCTTCATCAGCCGCCAACGACAGAAAGGTCGGGAGGCGGGGGGCGATGACTCGATCCAGGGGAACCTTCAGAAACTCGTCGCGAACGCAGAGTATCAGATCCGCCTGAAGAGCAGTTTCTTCTGGTGGTATATGCTGCCGATCGTTCCGGGCTTCGCCCTGATCACCATCGACTCCACAGCGACGGCTCCGCCGGTGGTGCGGTGGCTAGGTGCCGTCGTCATGCTCTTCATCTTCGGTATGATTTACTGGGGGAACTGGTACGGATTGCGCCATGAACTCGTTCCTCAGAAGAAGGAATTGGAGGCCCTCCTGGACGGGCTTGAGAACGGCGGGAAAACGGCTGAAATCCGGGCCACAGGAACGGATCTGAACGTGCCCAAGGTTCCCTTGAGCCGCAGACTTTTCGCACTGTCGGTGGCGGTCGCCATCTTCGGATTGGTCGGTTGGCTCTTTTACGCCAATTTCTGGCCACCCGCAGATCTGCGTGCCCCGAAGTTCGACAACGTCAGCGCCTTTGCTGACAACGACACCGCAGAGATCGATGCCTGGTTGCTGGAGACCGTGGAGCAATCGCACTACCCCAGTCTGAGCGTGGCAATCGTTCGCGAAGGAAAGGTGGCCTATCAGCGAATCCTTGGCGTTGAGGATACTTGGTCGGACAAACCCGCCAGCACCAGCACCGCCTTCCACGTCGCCTCAGTATCCAAGGCTTTCACCGCCGCGTTGGCGGTATTGCTTCATGATCGAGGGGTGATCGATCTGGATGAACCCGTGGGGAAATACCTGCCGCAGGGTGTATCGATCAGCAACCAGCCGGAATTGGGTGGACAGATCACCTTTCGACAACTTGCCGCCCACACTTCCGGTTTGCCCCGAAGTGTGCCCGGGACGGTACAATCAGTCGAAGGCTACTACCAATTGGAGCCCCAGCGACTCTACGACCACCTGGCCGAGGTCACCCTCGAGTACGTGCCGGGCACGAATGACCGCTATTCCAATCTCGGATTCGGTCTGCTCGGACACGCGCTCGAACTCGCCGCGAAGAAACCGCTCAACGAACTGCTGCAGGAACTCCTGTGCGATCCGCTGAAGTTGGAGCGCACCGCTTATCACGTCGACAAAGATCTCCCCGTCGCCACCGGCTATACCAGCCCGGTGCAACTCCCCGAAGGCCACTCTTACCGCAAGCGTCTCGCCGGCTCCGGCGGACTCGTGACTTCGGTCGGCGATCTGGCGAAATTCCTGTCCGCTCAAATGACACCCGGCCTGTTTAGCACGAACATGCTGGGGCAGCTTCATACAGCATTCAGAATGCAGAACGGCTCACCGGCAACCCGGGCATTGGGATGGCGTATCGATGCCACCAATCCAGCCGGCCACATCCTGAGCAAGAGTGGTGGCCGAAAAAACTGCAGCGCATGGATCGGTTTCTCCCCGGAACATAAGATTGGCGTCGCGGTGATCGCCAACGTGGGCGGTCCGGATGTCGACAGCATCGGACAGTGGCTGTTGGAACGGTCCGTCCCCGGCGGCAGCACGCCGACATCACAGTTGGGCTCCGCCAAGGCGGCCCCTTTCTCCGGTGTTCGTTGGGAGAACGATCGCCCCATCGTCCACGTGCAGGACCGGTGGGCTCCGCTCGTTTCGATCGATGGTCTCCCGATCGAACGAATCATGGAATTTGCCCGACAAGAGCATCGTGATCGGGCAGAGATGCGCTTTGGCGAAGACCTGCCAGAACTCCTCGCAGAGATGGGCCACAAACCGAACTGGGAAGTGACCCTGGGATTGATGACGACGGCAGGGGCTGTCGAGCAAATCAAAGTCCGGATGACCAGAGCCAATCGTGACCTCGTCCGGGACAAGCGGCTCGCAGAGGAATAGGACTCATCACGCAACATTGTGCCGACCGTGGAATTCACCGGTCATGTTCCATCTGAACCCGGAGAGCGGGCGTTTATCCCACATGATCCGTAGCCGCGTTCCCATTCCAGCCGATCTCGTCCATGGCCTTGTTACCACGTTTCGGAATTTGATTGTCAACCGACCGCAAAATCATTTCTCTGCGGCACCCCAATCGGGGTCATTGTCCGACACGATTCATGAAAGCTCTTGTTCTCAAGGAAACCAAACAACCTCTCACTTTCGACGAGTGTCCGAACCCAAAAGCGGGTTCGGGACAGATCATTGTCGATCTCAAGGCCGCCGCCTTGAATCGCCGGGATTTCTGGATCACTCAGGGCATGTATCCCGGGGTACAAGCTCCGTGTATCCTTGGTTCTGACGGTGCCGGTGTGACGTCTTCCGGTGAAGAGGTGATCATCTGTCCGTCCATCGACTGGGGATCCGATCCTTCCGCCCAGCAGGAGAGTTATCGCATTCTCGGAATGCCGGACAACGGGACCTTCACCGAACAGATCGCGGTCGCTGAAAGCCAAGTCGCAACCAAACCAACCCATCTTTCATGGGCTGAGGCGGCAGCCCTTCCCTTGGCCGGACTCACCGCCTATCGGGCTCTCTTTACCCAAGGTCAACTGCGATCCGGTCAGACGGTTCTGATCACTGGCATTGGTGGCGGGGTCGCCGCTTTCGCCCTGCAATTCGCCCAAGCGGCCGGCAGCAAGGTTCTGGTCACCTCATCCTCCGCCGAGAAGATTGAACGCGCCGTTTCGCTGGGCGCCACGGCCGGCGCGAACTACCGGGACGACGGTTGGGCCAAGGAACTCGGCCGGGGGCACGGCCCCATTGATCTGGTTATCGATTCCGCCGGTGGGGACGGCTACAACGATCTGATGGAGATCGTGAAACCCGGCGGCCGCATCGTGAACTACGGCGCCACCACCGGCCCGCCCCGCAAGCTGGACATGTTCAAATTGTTCTGGAAACAACTCCACCTCGTCGGCACCACCATGGGATCACCAGATGAGTTTGGTGCGATGGTAAAGTTCGTCAACGAACAGAAACTCAAGCCGATCGTGGATCAGGTCCTTCCGCTCGCGGAAGGATCGGACCTGGTTGCATCCATGGCCTCATCACCCCAGTTTGGAAAACTCGTCCTCGAGATCGGTGAGTGAGATCCCCCAAGGGCACCATGGTAAAATCGATTCCAATGTGCTGCCGCGATTGGAGTAGACCTACACACCCCGGGGCCCGTATTCCACAGGGTATGGATGCATTTGGAATACTCGGATTCAGTTTCGGAATGATGGGTTTCGTCTTCGCGATGTCGGCGGCGAACTCTGCGGGCACCGCCAACAATAAAGCCTTGGAGTTGGAAAGCCGGCTCGACGCCCTCGAAAAGCGCCTCGCGGAGTAGGATGCCAAGAATTGATGCCTCGGCTTGGCTCAGTGACTACGGAGCCTCCGAAAAGGTGAACTGAGCGGCGACCACCTTCTTTTCATGCTGGGTTGTGCTGCTGCGAAACATACGTCCTAGCAGCGGCAGATCACCAAGCACGGGGACTTTGTCCCGGACGAGTACCGGTGCCATCGGTTGGCCGATCAACAGGTAGCTGCCGTTCGTCAGAATGCCCTGATACTTCCCCTTCAAGTGGCGGATCTGGGGAACATCAAAACCGGTTTCATCCGGCTTGTGTCCGACGACCTCCCTGACCGAACCGGTCAGATCGACTTTCAAGGTGTTCGTGTCGCCGGTCGGCCAAACCAGTGACACAATCTCAACTCCCACCTTGGCATATTCCGGATTTTCCAGACCTGTCAGAGGCACCAGATTGCCGATCTCGAGCTTTGCCTGTCGACCGGGCTCGGTGACGATATGGGGAGCACTGAGAATATCGGAACCAGTTCTTCGAGGATCAAACAGTTCGGATCCATCTGCGGACGAAAGCAGTTTTGTCCGGCCGGCAATCCATTCGGTCAGAGCGGACTCTTCCAAGTTTTTGTCTGACGGGTATTCAACTTCGAAGATCTTCACGGAGAGCCGGATTTGATCCGTGCCTTCACCAACGGACGGGATCTTGACCACCGGGGCGGTAGCCACCCGCTGATCTCGAGCGGCCACATCCTTGGGGGAAGTTGCACAACTCACGAACAGGGTTGCCGGAACCAGCAGGCTGAGAGCCAGAAGTCCGGTGCGGGTCGCCTTCCCCGAACTGATCGTTTCGCGATCCGCGTCTTCCGCCAATACCCGCTTGAATCGGGCCTGTTGGCCGTGCTCGGACAATGCGGCGAAACCGTGAGGGGGAACGGCCGCACTTCGGCGTGAAAGCGAAAGCAGGTCTGTCGCATACTGGGTCGGTGCGACACCGGTGCTGATCACCGCGTCATCGCAGGCCTGTTCCGTCCATTCGAGAGCCTGGCGGCGAAGCACCCGGGCAAGTGGATGCCACCACACCGGCAACAACGCCGCCTCGACGATCGTCGACCACCCGACATCGCGACGCTGGAGGTGCGCAAGTTCATGGCGCAGAACGGAAATCAGTCTCTCCCTGGGCCAATCGTTGGCATCTGTCGGCAGGATGATCGCCGTCCTTCTCCAGCCGTAGACCATAGGCATGGCATCCGGCGCGGTCAGGAGCAGCGGAGGCCGAAGACTCATCTGGCCGCATTCGCGATCCAGTGCGGCCTTCAGTCGAGCCGGAGCGGGTTCCAAATTCGCACGACGGGGCGTGCGCAGTCGGTGCAGGAAGCGAAGACCAACGACAATACAACCCAGCCACCAGAGCGCTACGATCCCGGTTTCCGCAGCGAAGAGATCGGCGAAGCCTGAAGTGGTTTCTGTGTCAATTGCCGACAGTTCCGACGGTGGGAGCGGGGGGTTCGTTTCCCCGATCTGAGTCGCGGCTGTAAACTTCACATCGATCTGAACGGCTGGGCCTCTGGCAAATGGTTGCCATCCGATTTCACCGGGTATCAACGAGAGGTTGAGCAGAAAGATCAACGGAATCCCAACCGCTCCACAAACCGCCATAAGATGGCGCCACGCAGCTGATGTTTTCCGCCTGAGTCGCAGGATGGCCAACACAAGGAGCAACCAGGCCGTGGCCTTGATGGCGGAGTCCGTCAACCACTCCCAGTGAGGGTCCGTGGAAAATGCAGCGATCAGTGCGTTCATGAATTCTTGCCCTTTCTGGATGCCATCTTCTTTTTCGCCTCGCGAATCATGGTCTCGATGTTCTGCAGTTCCTCAGGATCAAGGTCCTGCGTCGGATCGTTGAGATAGGCCGCCAATCCGTCCTTCATGGATCCACCAAAGAAGGTGGTGAGTATTTTCGAAAGCGCGCTGCGACCTTCCTTCGCCACACGACGACGCGGACGAAAGACGTGTTCGCGGCCTTGTTTCCCCGATTGTTCCAGGTGCCCCTTATCCTCCAGAATCTTCACAATCGACCGCATTGCTGGTCGCGTGGGCGGTGATTGCATCTGCTCCGCGACTTCCCCAAGGGTGGCTTTGCCCAATGAAAACAAGATCTCCATGACCTCCCGTTCTCGTCGACTGAATTGCTCAAACACTGACATGAGTTACTGATATTTCAGTATTTCAAGCAGCGCAAGTTAAAACTGATTTTTCAGTTCTAACCTCAGTGTGGCGGCGAGCTCAAGAAGAGAGTTTCCGAAACTTCGACTCATTGGCAGCGATCTTCCGACGATGCAACTTGGGTCCTGTCAAACCCTCATCCCTGAGGGTGTTTCCATTGCGCGGCTGCGATTGGAATAGACCGACGCCTCCCGTTACCGTATGCCAGCACTATGGAAGTATTCGGACTGTTAGGTTTCATTTTTGGGCTGTCGGCCATGAGCATGG
>Ga0055584_100000674_pt1 | contig 32373 bp, 30 predicted proteins | sample OSDHelmetaG_FD_58716 | JGI IMG/M metagenome (GOLD analysis project Ga0055584, IMG submission 58716) | Pelagic marine sediment microbial communities from the LTER site Helgoland, North Sea, for post-phytoplankton bloom and carbon turnover... | ecosystem: Environmental > Aquatic > Marine >... | reverse complement strand
GCTATGCCGCTCATGACTCTCTTACTTTCGCAGCACGGCGGCATTGATGAATAGGTTAACCTAGACAAATAATAAGGGAGGAATTCACATGAAATCCATTTTGTCTAAAATCACGGCTGCAGCTGTTGCAACCGTTATGACTGTCGGTACTGTTGGTCTGGCTGTAAGCGATGCTGAGGCCAAAAAGGTCCGCTGGAAAATGCACTCCGCTTTTGGTAAAAACGTTGCCGTTATCGGACCTGTTGGCTACCGTATCGCCGACATGATCCGCGAAATGTCTGGCGGCGACTTTGACATCAAGGTATTCGAGCCAGGCGCACTCGCTGGTGGTTACGCTTACTATGATCCTGTCTCTCAGGGTGCTTTCGAAGCCGGTTATGGTACACCAGGTGCAAACCAGGGTAAAAACTCTGCATTCGCTTTTGCTTCTACATGGCCTTTCGGTCCAGGTGCGCTAGAATTCAATTCTTGGCTTATCAACGGTGGTGGTGTTGATTTAATCGCGGACCTTTACGCTCGTGATAACATTAAATTCTTTTACTGTGGTATGATTCCACCTGAAACATCAGGTTGGTTCCGTGAGCCAATTGAAAGCCTTGACCAGCTCCGTGGTCTAAAGATGCGCTTCTTCGGTATGGGTGCGAAAGTAATGCAGAAGTTCGGCGTTGCAACACAGCAGCTTGCCGGTGGCGATATCTATCCAGCGCTTGAGCTCGGTACGATTGACGCGACAGAATTCTCTATGCCTGCAATTGACCGTACTCTCGGTTTCTACCAGATTGCTAAGTACAACTACTTCCCTGGCTGGCACCAGCAGTCAACAACTAACGAAATCCTCGTTAACATGGACAAATGGAACGAGCTTTCAGATCAGAACAAAGCCATTTTCGAAGCAGCTTGTAAGGCAAACATCCCTTACCAGCTTGCAGATGGTGAATCCATGCAGGCGGCCGCTATGCTCGCGAACGAGAAAGATGGCGTCCAAAACCTGACATGGCCTGATGAAGTTCTTGATGAACTTCGCGCTAAATGGACAGAAGTGCTTGCCGATGAGCGTGCTGCTAACTCAGACGTTGAAGCTCTTTGGCAATCATTCTCTGCCTTCCACGAAGAGTATGTCACTTGGAGTGAGCGTGGTTACCTGAAATAGGATAATCTAACGACGCCATTCATTCGAAAGAATGACGGACAACCGGCGCTTCGGCGTCGGTTGTTCGCGTCTTAAATCCAAGTTTGGAGCTTGGCATTCCATTCGCCAGCTTCGAAACTTCCGCTTTTTTGGGTAAGCTTTTTGGGTAAGCAAGGGCGAAAACTATGAACTCCTATTTAAAAGTCGCATCTGTCTTTGACAAGATTGCGCGAAAGGCTGGTGAATACGCCAGTTGGATCATCATCCCGCTGATCCTCGTGATTGTTATGGATGTTGTTTCTCGTAAACTTGATTTTGTGAAAAGCTGGGCAGCGGACATTACCATCGCCTATGGTTTTTCGCCGTCTTTTATAATGCAAGATCTAGAATGGCATTTGCATGGTGTGCTTTTGCTTTTCACCTTTGGTTTTGGTTATTTGTACAATTCTCACGTGAGGGTCGATATCTTCCGTGAAAATGCCTCTAGGCGAGGCCAAGTAAAAATAGAAACTTTTGGCCTAATAATCGGTGCAATCCCATTCCTTTTAGTCATGATGTATTACTCGTGGATTATGACCTACTCCTCTTTCACGCAAGGTGAAGGTTCAGAGTCACAGGTGGGCATCGGCTATCGTTTCATTATTAAAGGCGCATTGGTTATCGGATTTGCTCTCTGCCTTTCGGCGGTCATCGCTACTTTGTTGCGCTGCATTGCCTATCTTAGGGCGGACGCCGACGAGATTCCAACGATTGAAAAGGAACTGCAGTTCCTGACCGGGGAAGACGCTATGGCGACCCTTATCTTGCAACAAAATGAAGAAAGCCTGGAGGGCAAGCCATGACGGAGTTTTGGGAATGGCTGATCGACGATCACCTTTATGAATACATCGGTGCCTACATGTTCTTGGCGCTTGCCTGCTGTCTGTTTACTGGCATACCGGTCGCATTCGCACTTGGCGCTGTTTCTCTAATCTTTGGCTGCATCGCAGTTTGGTTGGATGTTCTTGATTTTCAAACGTTTTTTGCTGTCGTCAACCGCATTTGGGGTGGCGATGGTCAATCGGGTGCAATCCAAAACCCGATCCTGGTAGCGATCCCCTGTTTCGTTTTCATGGGAACCATGTTGGAAAAATCCAGGGTTGCAGCCGATCTGCTGCACATCCTTCAAATCATGCTTCGTAAAGTACCGGGCGGTTTGGCCCTTTCTGTGACAGTTATGGGAACGATCATGGCAGCGACAACGGGCATCATCGGCGCATCCGTTGTTATGATGACACTCTTGGCTCTGCCAGCGATGATCAACCGTGGCTACTCGCACTCGCTTGCGGCGGGAACGATCGCGGCTTCAGCAACTCTCGGCATTCTTATCCCACCATCAATCATGTTGGTTCTGATGGCTAATATCTTGGCGGTTTCGGTGGGCAATTTGTTCATCGGAGCCATCATTCCTGGTCTGGTGCTTTCATGCCTGTACTTCGGCTACATCATGATGCGCGCAACAATTAATCCGAGCATCGCACCGCCGATTGGTGATGACGATTTCCATCTGGAACCAACAGACAAACGGAACCTCATGTTGTTCCTCGGCTTCTCTGTCGGATTTGTCATTCTGGGTACTATTGCTGACTCTATGGAACTTCTAGGGCTCAATTGGAAGTTCTTGGCATTCCTTGGCATCTTTGCCACGGCGATGGTCATTGGCAAACGTGAAGGCAACACTTACCTTGGCGGTGTCTTACAGGGCTTTTTGCCCCCTATCTTCCTGATCGTTTTGGTTTTGGGTTCAATTTTTGCCGGCTGGGCAACACCAACCGAAGCAGCGGGCGTCGGGGCCTTTGGCTCGATCCTCTTGGCTTGGGTCAACGGTACGCTCAACTACGAAACTCTGAAGCAGGTTTGTCACAGAACGGGCCTAACAACTGCGATGATCTTCTTGATCTTCGTCGGTGCCACAGCCTTCTCCACGATTTTCAGAAACGTCTACGGCGAAGACCTGATCATTCATTTCATTGAGTGGCTGAACCTTAACCCATGGCCTTTGCTCTTCATGTTGATGGCAGCGGTCTTCCTTTTGGGTTTCTTCTTCGACTTCCTGGAAATCACCCTGATCATCTTGCCTGTGTTCTCTCCGATCATTAAAGCTTTGGCTCCGATCTTCGCACCTCACCTGGGATTGGATGCACCAACTAATTTGGCGCAAATTCAATTCGTTGAAGCGCAAGTCATATATTGGTTTGCCATACTGGTGGCGGTGAATTTACAAACTTCATTCCTCACACCACCCTTTGGTTTTGCCCTCTTCTACTTGAAGGGCGTGGCACCAAAAGAAGTCAAAATGCAGGATATCTATAAAGGTATTATTCCTTTTGTGATCCTTCAGTTGATTGGTTTGGCCATCGTCATTTACTTCCCCAATCTGGCACTCTGGCTCCCGAGCTTAGTTCTAGAATAAGATTGTAAAAACATGAACTGCTGAAAATGCCGGGCTTTGTCCCGGCATTTTCTTTGGCAACGAGGGTTAATCAAATGGCCGACAAATTTCATTACATCGTGAGAGGGCTTTGTATTTCAGAGGGCCAAATTTTGGTTGCCAAAGCAATAGGAGAGAAGAACACTTTTCTACCCGGTGGTCATGTCGACACTGGCGAAAAGGCACAAGACGCCTTGGTGCGAGAGATCAAAGAAGAGTTGGGAGTGACCGCCACAATCTCATTCTTTCTTGGAGCAGTTGAGAATTACTGGGAGCAAAACTCTGTCAGTCACTTCGAAATCAATCTCGTATTCATGGTCAAAATCGACGAGCTTTCAGTTAACACCAAACCAACATCACAGGAAGACCATCTAGAGTTCTTATGGGTAAGGCCTGAAGAATTGCCCGCACTTAACCTACTACCTACGCCCAATATAGAACTTGTTAACGGATTACATCAGTACAAACCTGCTTTTTGGGCGTCCACCCTCTGAAATCAAACTAGTGAGAAACCTCATTACGTTCTCTAAACCAAATGAACAATCCGGTTGAGATGATGATCGCGCCCCCTAACAGGGTCCAAAGGTCAGGCCATTGATCAAACAATAGTGTGCTCCAGATCGTGACGTAGATCAAATAGGAGTATGAGAACGGTGTGAGCGCCGATGCACCTGCGAAAGAGTGCGCTCTTGTCACCAGTTCGTGGCCCAGCCACCCCCAAAAGCCCATCATCAACAAAATCATCCAGTTGATCATTGTGCCGGGATTGTGCCACTGCAATACCGCGAAAGGTGCGAGCAAGATAATACCTGCAGCGGCGGCGTAAAACTGCATGATATCTGAATCAACATCTCCCGAGAGTTTACGCGTGGTTATGATATAAAGCGCGAAGCTTATCGCATTGACCACCGACAAAATGATCGCCCAGTGAAAGGTCGTGTCAAAAGGTCGAATGGCTATCACCAATCCCACGAAGCCAACACAGATAGCAGCCCAACGCCACTTCCCGACTTTTTCGCCTAACAATGGCCCAGATAAAGCACAAACAATCAAGGGTGAGGAGAAAAGAATTGTCGATGTCAACGTCAACGGCAAATAGAGAACGGCGCCAAAATTGAGGCCAGTACAGGCCAATATGAATAGAGCCCGCAGGACAACCAATCCAAACCTCGGCGTATGGAAGGACGATAGTTTCCAACCGCTCTTCAACACCAAACCCAATGTAATCGCAAAATGGACGATGTAACGAAGGAAAGCCGTGACCAACACAGGCATGCCCAACAGGGCCATCCATTTGGCGCTCGCATCAATAAATGAAAATACGCAAAACCCCAGCAACATCAATATAATGCCCTTTAGGGGGAGATCCTGCCTCGGCGTTAACGCCACCTAATTGGCCGACTTCACATCGTCGCTCCGATTTGCCAGGGCACAAATTCATAGTCTCCTAAGCCTTGTTGCTCAGACTTAGATTGTTCACCTGAAGCAACACGCAGGAACAATTCGTAGATTTCGCGGCCCTTCTCTTCCAAAGACACACCAACCGTCAACATCTCACCAGCGTTTACGTCCATGTCGCCAGTCATCTTTTGGTACATAGGCGTGTTGGTTGCTACCTTGATTGTTGGAGCGGGTTTGGAACCAAAAGCTGATCCTCTGCCCGTCGTGAAACAAACAAGATTGGAGCCACTGGCAATCTGACCGGTCACAGAGGCTGGGTCATAGCCCGGTGAGTCCATAAAGGCAAAACCCTTCGCTGTCACCGGCTCCCCATATTTGTAGACACCAGTCAGCGGCGTCGTGCCGCCTTTAGCAGCTGCCCCTAGGGATTTCTCAAGGATAGTGGTTAGCCCGCCCTTCTTGTTACCAGGGCTAGGGTTGTTATCCATGGAGCCGTGATTGCGCGCTGTGTAGTCTTCCCACCAATTAATCAACCCGATCAACTTATCACCAACCTTGCGGTCAACCGCCCTTCTGGTAAGCAAATGTTCCGCACCGTAGATTTCAGGCGTTTCGGCCAACACACCTGTGCCACCCTGCGCCACAATCAAATCACATGCATAACCAAGCGCTGGGTTTGCTGTAATGCCTGACCAAGCATCTGACCCCCCGCATTGTAGCGCAACTGTCAGTTCAGATACCGGGCAAGGCTCTCGCACAGACTTGTTGGCTTCCGGCAACATAGCGCGAACCTTTTCGATCCCAATCTCAACCGTCTTCGCCAAACCAGCAACGTCCTGAATGTTCATCGCATGGAACAGAGGGCCTTTTTTGAGACCATAAGCCTCAAGCAACCAATCGATCTGATTCATTTCGCAACCAAGGCCGACCATCAACACACCAGCGTGGTTAGGATGGCGTGCATAACCCCACATTATTCGCTGCAAGGCATCAAAACCTTCACCATCGCCAGCCATGCCACAACCTGTGCCGTGAACGAAGGCAACGACACCATCGACGTTAGGGTATTTGGCCAACTCTTCTGGCCCAAACGCAGCAGCAATCATACGCGCCGCGGTTGCTGAACAATTAACCGAAGTTATTATGGCGATATAATTACGGGTGCCAACTTTGCCACTGTCACGACGGTATCCCATAAAGGTATCGCGTTCAGCTTCTGCTATTGGTGTGGCCGGACGAAGATCGGTTGAAAATTCGTACTCTGCTTGCGTGTTTCGGAATTCAACATTGTGGGTATGAACATGGTCACCGGCGGCGATGTCCTCTGCCGCGTAGCCGATCAGCTGTGCGTACTTTGTAACGGCATCGCCCTTCTTCAGGGCTGAAGTCGCTATCTTGTGCCCACGAGGGATGATCACCGCCGTTGATGTGCTCTCGACAGCAACGCCAACCTCTAAGGTCTTAATGGCTGTAACCACGTTATCCTTTTCATCCAACCGAATGGTTTCTGACACGGTGAGAACTCCCATTTTCTAACAAGTTTAGCATCAACGACAATGCAACCTAGTTCAGCCACGTGAGAAATCAACGAAACCTTGGATTCTCTGATCATCTAAGGGTTAACCCCAGCCTCTATAGAAACATGTCGACTAGGAGGTGAGTTTCGGTAAAAAGAAACAACAATGAAACTTAGGAGAATATCGATGGGACGTCTCGCCGGAAAAAAAGCAATTGTGACTGCCGCAGGCCAAGGAATTGGCAGAGCCTCTGCCCTGGCGTTGGCCAATGAAGGCGCAAAGGTGATCGCCACAGACATCAATGAAGAAGCCTTGGCATCGCTCGACCATGAAAACATTGAAACTTTGGTTCTCAATGTTTTGGATGACCAAGCAATTAAGGACAATGTTTCCTCTCTAGCACCCGACGTTCTTTTTAACTGCGCGGGCTTCGTACATGCGGGGACGATCCTTGAATGCACTGATGACGAGTGGGAATTTGCCTTCAACCTCAATGTTCGTTCACACTTCAAGATGATTCAATCAGTACTGCCAGGTATGATTGAACGCGGTGTTGGATCGATCATCAATATGTCTTCGGCCTGTTCTTCAATCATCGGTGCACCGAACCGCTTTGTGTACGGTGCTAGTAAGGCTGCAGTTCTTGGCATCACAAAATCAGTCGCGACAGAATACATTACCACCGGTGTTCGCTGTAACGCGATCTGCCCAGGCACTGTTGACAGCCCTTCCTTGCATGATCGCCTCAAGGCAACTGGTGATTATGAGGCAGCCTTGAAAGCTTTCACGGCACGCCAACCAATGGGCCGCATTGCTTCAGCCGAAGAAATAGCGGCCCTCATCGTCTATCTGGCATCTGACGAAAGTGCCTTCACGACTGGCCAAGCCCACGTCATTGACGGCGGTTGGGCAGGATAAGGAAAACACCATGACAGAACAAAAAATCAAACCAGAACAGCTTCGCTCAAAACTTTGGTGGGATAACCCTGAAGACCGGGAAATGACGGCGCTTTATATTGAGCGCTATGTAAACTACGGCCTCACCCGTGAAGAGCTCCAATCCGGCAAGCCGATCATTGGTATCGCCCAAACTGGTTCTGATCTTTCGCCCTGTAACCGCCATCATATTGAGCTGTCAAAACGTGTTCGTGATGGTGTGATCGCCGCCGGTGGAACCGTTCTGGAGATCCCCGTCCATCCAATCCAGGAGACCGGTAAACGCCCAACGGCCATGCTGGATAGAAATCTGGCCTATCTAAGCTTGGTCGAGAGCTTGTTTGGTTACCCAATTGATGGTGTCGTGCTGAACATTGGTTGCGACAAGACTACTCCCGCCCTGCTTATGGCGGCCGCAACCGTTAACATCCCAGCCATCGCGTTGTCAGTTGGTCCTATGTTGAACGGTTGGTTCAGGGGCGAACGCACCGGCTCGGGCGTGGTCGTCTGGAAGGCTCGCGAAATGCTAGCCGCAGGCGAAATCGATGACGATGGTTTCATGGAATTAGTCGCCTCTTCAGCACCGTCTACTGGTTATTGTAATTCAATGGGTACAGCAACCACGATGAATTCATTGGCCGAGGCTCTCGGTATGCAACTGCCAGGTTCAGCCGCCATCCCTGCCCCCATGCGTGAACGCGGCCAGATGGCCTACCAAACCGGAAAACGCATTGTTGATATGGTTTGGGAAGATCTCAAGCCCTCCGACATTATGACACGTGAAGCCTTTGAAAATGCCATTGTTGTCAACTCTGCAATCGGCGGCTCTACCAATGCACCTATCCACCTGAACGCCATAGCGCGGCATTTGAACGTTCCGCTCAACAATGACGACTGGCAAAATGTCGGCTTAGACGTGCCGCTGATTGTGAATCTTCAGCCCGCAGGTAAATATCTCGGCGAAGACTATCACCGCGCAGGCGGTGTTCCAGCCGTCGTCAATCAACTGCTCGAAGCCAATCTGCTGCCTCATCCAAATGCTGTTACAGCCAATGGGAAAACGATGGGGGAGAATTGCGCCAATACCCCTATAGAAAATGAAGACGTAATCTATCCTATTTCATCCCCGATGATGCAGGCCGCCGGTTTTGTAAATCTGAAAGGCAACCTGTTTGATTCGGCGATCATGAAGACTTCAGTCATCTCAGAAGAATTCAGACAGCGCTACCTCTCCAAGCCCGGTGATCTTAACGCTTTTGAAGCCCGCGCTATCGTGTTCGATGGCCCAGAAGATTACCACAAAAATGTCGACGACCCAGCGCTCAACATTGATGCGCACTGTATATTGGTGATGCGCGGCGCTGGGCCTAAAGGTTACCCCGGCGGCGCAGAGGTGGTGAATATGAGAGCGCCTTCTTACCTTCTGAAACAGGGCATTAATGATTTGCCTTGTTTGGGTGACGGACGGCAATCTGGTACTTCCGGCGCACCTTCAATTCTGAACGCTTCACCTGAAGCCGCGGACGGTGGCGGTTTGGCTCTGCTACAAACGGGCGATATCATCAGGATTGATCTGACTAAATGCAGCGCTGACATTATGGTCAGTGAAGAAGAATTAGCCAAGCGTGCTGAAGATCTAGCCGCCGCTGGTGGCTTCCCAACGCCTGAAAGCCAATCCCCTTGGCAGCAATTCTTCCGAGAGAAAGTCCAACCTTTCTCAGAGGGCATGGTGCTGAAGGATGCCCCAAATTATCAAGCTATTGGCCAGCGTCATATTCCACGCAACAATCACTAAACTTGAAAGGCGAACCAGATGAACAAGATTGACCTCAAGGGCGAAATTGCAATTGTTACCGGCGGTGCTCAGGGTATCGGCCTAGCCACTGCTAACCGCCTTGCGGCGTCTGGTGCCAAGGTTTGCCTTTGGGACATCGATTACGATCAATTGAAAGCAGCTAAAGCGGAAGTGGGTCGTGCCGCCACGATCTACAAAGTCGATATCACCCGTTACAATCAAGTCGAAAAGACAATGGAACGGGTGCTTGATCGACACGGAAAAGTGTCCATTCTCGTTAACTCCGCGGGCATCGCCGGCATCAACACGACAGTCGATGACTATCCTTTAGATGAATGGCAAAGGGTCATGGAGCTCAACGTTAACGGCACATTCCACACCAATCGAGCTGCTGTGCCGATAATGAAATCCAACAACTATGGCCGCATTGTCAACATCGCTTCGGTCGCGGGTAAGGAAGGCAACCCAAACGCATCGGCTTACTCCACATCAAAAGCCGCGGTTATTGGCTTCACCAAGTCTCTAGGCAAAGAACTTGCGAACCATGACATCGCTGTCAATTGCGTGACCCCAGCCGCTGCAAAAACCCGTATCTTCGACCAAATGACAGATGAGCATATCAACTACATGCTTTCCAAAATTCCAAGAGGTCGCTTTGTCGAAGTTGACGAGATTGCAGGCATGATCGCTTGGCTGGTCAGCAAAGAGAACTCTTATACGACTGCTGGCGTGTTTGATTTGTCAGGTGGACGCGCTACCTATTAATCGTTGGTTTTATATAGGGGGCTAAGAATTTCAAGGTTCCTTCTCCAAAAGCCTTACTATTAGAATTGCAAGCAATCCCGCAAAGGATGGAGCCAGCATGAACCCGAGTAAGGCATATGCACCGTTCTCGGCAGTCAACAGAGAGCCGCTAAGCCAGGTCATCAAAGCGCCTGTGGCGACAGCCATGCTGCCAGCTAATCCAACGGCACTCCCGGCCAGCCTTGGGAACACCGACATATAGCCTGCACTACAACTCGGCACCGTTAGACCGTTCCCGACTCCCACAAAAAGCGTGGCGCCAAAAACCACCCAGGGTTCGTTGATGCCACATAACACGGCGATCAACCCCAGCGAAAGACCGACGCAAGCAACCAAACGGCCAGTTATAATCAGCCTCAAAAGCGGCCATCGTTTCGTGAGTTGACTGGAGAAGAAAGCACCAACGGCAAAACCGCCGGTAATCGATCCAATGATGAGGCCTAATTTGGCTGCCGACAACCCGAAAACAGCGCTGGCAACCAAAGGGGCACCACCGATAAAAATGTAGAAAGCACCGACAGAGAATGCTTGGCAAAGGACGTATCCCCAATAACGACCAGAACCGACAATCTTGGGATAGCTTCGCCATTGTTCCGTCATCGAGGCAGAAGGCTCCAAGTTTGTTTCTTTAAGATCAACAAAACACACGATCAAAAGCAAACTTCCAAGCGCTAGATAAAGCACGAAATTCGCGCGCCACCCGAAGAAGAAATCCAAGGTTCCACCAGTCATCGGCCCCATCATGGGTGCTACAGCCATCGCCATCGTAATGTATGAGATTAAGGTGGCGGCCTCTCTTTGCGCACAGGTGTCTCGAACCATTGCCATGGATAGCAACCAGCCTGCATAGACAGCGGTTTGAAGCATGCGGAAAATCAGAAACTCCTCAATGGTTTCTGCTTGCAGGCATCCAAATGAGGCAACAACAAAGATCGCTAATGAGATAAGTAGAACTGGCCTACGCCCAAATCTATCTGACAACGGTCCGATCAACAGTTGAAGCAAAGCCACCACTGCAAGGTAGCCTGCAATTGCCAAATTAACCTTGGCATAGGAGGTTTCGAAGTCTGCTGCCATGTTCGCCAACGAGGGCGTAAACATATTGAGGGACGTATTTGAAAGAGCCGTTAAGAGGACCAGAATTATCAGTCGGGGGCGTGGAGCTAAGGCTGTCATCGAGACTATTGTTCTGAAAGAATGTTGCTCTAAGCACTACACGCTCTGTCCCCTTAGCAAAAGCTTTACTAATTATCCGTCTGACTTAGATTGATCTTCAATTCCTTAACTCTTGCTTTCACGGACCCAAATTTCATGAGCGAAGCATTCGACTACATCATTGTTGGTGCAGGCTCCGCAGGTTGCCCACTCGCTAATCGTTTGTCGACGGACCCTAGAAACTCCGTACTGCTGTTGGAAGCAGGACCGCCGGATAGGAACCCGTGGATACACATACCCATTGGCTATTACCGGACAATGACCTCGCCGCTTTCATGGGGATATGAAACAGAACCAGATAATGGAATTGGCGGGCGAAGTATAATCTGGCCGCGTGGTAAAGTCTTGGGCGGCTCCAGTTCCATCAATGGACTGGCCTATATGCGTGGACAGAAAGAGGACTACGACTACTGGCGGCAACTCGGTAACACTGGTTGGGGTTACGACGATGTTTTGCCTTACTTTAAAAAATCCGAAACTCAAGAAAGAGGAGGTAGTGAATTCCATGGTGATACCGGTCCTCTTCGAGTTTCAGACATCAAAGACCGACGAGAAATTTCAGAAGCCTTCATCGAAGCAGCAATCGAAAGCGGCATTCCTTTTAATGAAGATTTCAACGGCTCATACCAGGAAGGCGTCGGTCATTTCCAGACTACGTCCTATCGCGGACGCAGATGTTCAGCGGCGACTGCTTATCTAAAGCCAATCAAGAATCGACCTAACCTTTCGATAGAGACAGATGCGCAAGTTCGCTGGATTGAGTTCGATCAAAAACGTGCGTCCAAAGTTCATTACACACAACGCGGTGTTCAAAAAGAAGCAATCATAAAAGGCGAGATTGTCGTTTCCGGCGGTGCAATCAACTCACCTCAACTTCTACAATTGTCAGGGATAGGACCAGCCAACCACCTAAAAGCTTCCGGGGTCGACGTCCTGCACGACCTGCCAGGCGTCGGCGCTCATCTGCAAGACCATTATCAAGCTCGCATCGTTTTGGAACTCAACCGTCCCCTGTCCGTGAATGATGACGTGCGAACTTTGTTTGGCAAGGCTAAGACGGCACTCAACTTTGCCCTGTTCAGACGTGGCCCTATGACTTTCAGTGCGGGGCATGCATGCCTGTTCACCAAAGTCCTGCCTGAATCTGCGACGCCCGACGTTCAGGTTCATTTTGTGCCGTTCAGCGCCACCAAACTTGGTGGCACACTGCATCCCTTCTCCGGTATCAGCCCCTCCATTTGCCAGATGAGGCCTGAGAGTCGAGGCGAAGTGATGATCCGATCCAACGACCCTTTTGAGCATCCAGCTATCACCACTAACTATCTGTCGACCGACTACGACCAGCGGCTAATGATTGAAGGGCTGAAAATGCTACGCGGTATCCTTAAGACGCCTAGTTTTGATCAATACGTTCTGACCGAACGGGAACCTGGCAGTGACGTGATCAGTGATGAAGCTCTGCTCAATTACGCAAAAGAAAAAGGCAACACGATTTTTCACCCAACATCGACATGCCGCATGGGACAAGATGAGTTGTCGGTTGTCGATGAGCGCTTGCGCATTCACGGTTTGCAGGGAATACGGGTCGCTGATTGTTCCATCATGCCTGCCGTCATCTCAGGCAACACCAATGCTCCAGCGATTATGATTGGCGAAAAATGTGCTGCAATGATGATCGAAGACGCAAAGTTCTAGCCCGCCGTTACTTTGTCGTAAGCAGCCATAATTTCTTTGGCCCGTTTTTCTATTTCTTCAAGGCTTAGTCCGGCTGAATACAAGTTACTTCCGATGCCGAACCCGTTGACGCCTGCGCCAAGATAGTCCGCAAAGTTGCCCGGCCCAACACCACCAACGGCACAGATTTCCAGATCTTTTGGCAAAATAGCTTTGATGGCCTTGATACCACTTGGCCCAAGAACCGAAGCAGGGAAAAACTTTAAGACAGAAGCGCCAGCCGCCAAAGCTGAATGAGCATCGGTCGGGGTTAACACACCCGGCATCGAGAACATGCCATTCGCAACCGTCGCACTAATAACGTCAGGGTTCGCGTTGGGCGACACAATCAGGTTCCCACCACAATCGCGTATTTTGTTGACTTCATCAACCGTGAGAACCGTGCCAGCTCCAATGAAGCAGCCCTCGGGCTTCTTTGCTTTGGCAACCTCGACCGCTGTGGCGATTGATGTAAAAGGATCGGGAGAGTTCAACGGTATCTCAATAGCTTCAAACCCTAAATCAATCAGACTGGATACAATTGCCGCTGTTTCAGCAGGTTCGATCCCGCGCAGAATAGCAACGAGTTTACGGTTCAAGCTTTGCCAGATTGGTTGTATAATCATTGTTCTCTCTAGGACCAAATAGCATCGGCGGCATAAGACAATCCCGCTAACACCAGCTCTTCAGCGTTGAGTAAAGTGGTTTGTATTCCCGCTATGCCTAAAGCCTTTGTGTAAGCCACGGCCAAAGAACCGTTGGCAATTAACTGTACGGATCCTGCAGCTCTGTCTTTCATCGATGCAACTTCTGACCCGATCAAAAGCCCTGACAGTCGAGATGGCATTTCTGCTGCTTTGCCAGTGCCGAGCAACAGCGGGGTAGACCGGATTGAAAACAAAGCACTCAACATCGCCTCAGGCTTTTCCAAGGCATCTTCAACGCCGCTCTTGAACGCTTCACTGTTGGCGTAATCAACACTGACAGCTTTCAAAAAATGAGACAAAGTTGAGTGTTGCGATAGCAGCGCAAAAACCTCGCCTGTCATGACAGTGGAGAATGAAGAGACGGAACCTTCGCTGACAGCTATCCATTTGGAGTGCGTCCCCGGCAAGCAAAACAGCCCCTCTGCTTTTCCTAGGAGCTCCGCACCCAGCAACATTGTTTCTTCTCCGCGAATGACATCAGGGGACGCCGGTGGACGTTGCGCCAAGCCCGGGAGAATGCGCACGTCTCTATCGTTGGCATTCACTGTCACCGCTGCTGCCGCTATTTCTGCCAACCGCGCGGGCAAATCAAAGTAAGGCACCTCTTGCCAGCCTTGCGCTGCCCCGGCCATGCCACAAATGACGACAGGCACGTCTGAGCCAACGGACATCGCAGATAGATGCCGCTCTAGGACAGCATCGAATTGGTCCCGTGCCAGCGTCGACATGCCCTCTTTGCTTCGACGCTTTGCCAACACTTCGTTGGCAGATGACATCTTCCACAATCGAAGCGAAGACGTGCCCCAGTCAACACAGACAAATTCAGAAGAAGGCATAGCTAGCAATCAAGCTCATAATGTTTAATGAATTCTCGGTCCGGTTCAACACCGATCCCAGGAGCAGTCGGGACAGCCACGCAACCCTCATTTTCGGCAACTTGTTTCTGGATCGAGAGCGGTTCGACCAGCAGGTCATCGCGGAATTTGTTATCCGTCGTATCAAACTCTAACCACGGCTCCCAAGGATGAAGACCACCAGGCATTGGCGGCATCGCAGCAAGTAGCTGAAGATTCGTAGCAACCGCAATGGCTGATCCCCAGACGTGGTTAATCACCGGGGTGAAGTGGGCATGGGCCAAAGCCATCACGCGCAAATATTCAGTGATGCCACCAAGGGCACAAACTTCCGGCTGAGCGATATCGAGGCACCGTGTTTCCAGAAGTTTTCGCCAGCCCCAACGATTAAATTCTGCTTCACCACCCGAAATATTGGTCTTCAGTCCGGCCCGCAGTTCTTTGTACCCATCGAGATCTTCAGGCGCCACCGGCTCTTCAAACCAATAGGCTTCCATCTCATCGAGCGCACGTCCAACATAAAAAGCGTCGGATGTTGTGTAACAATGGTTGGCATCAACCATGAAGGGGAAGTCATCACCAACACCAGCGCGCACCGCCGCTGCCAACTTGACGTCAGGCCTTGGACCGAAGCCGACCTTCATCTTGGTGGCTTTGAATCCCATGCCTTTGATCGCTGCTGCTTCATCCTTAAAACGTGCCGCCAGTGAATCTGTATCTTCCTGACGCAGCATCATGCCATATCCGTAGACAGCAACCTTGTCACGATGATTGCCACCAATCAGCTTGGAAATCGGCAACCCAGCGATCTTACCAACCAAGTCCCAAAGGGCAATATCGACGCCAGACAAAGACTGCATCGACATGCCCTTTTGTCCGTGGTCTCTCAGCAAATTGTAGACCTTGTGCCAAAGCACATCTCTGTCGAGGGGATCAGCACCCAAGATCATCGGCTGAATGACCTTCTCAACAATACCCTTGTTCGCTATTGCGATGTTTCCAGGGCCAAAACACTCGCCCCAACCAGTCAAACCTTCGTCAGTTTCAACCTCAACAAGATGGGCCGTGCGTTGATTATAGTACTGTTGAGAATAGCCGAGCTCTTCCGGCATATCGTAGCGAAGAATGTGGCTTGTAACTTTGGTGATTTTCATTGAGCTTACCTCTGTTCTTTTAATCTTTTAAACTATCTTAGCCTCAAATGGGTAGGCCATTTTGAAAGCCGCAATTGCTTAGTCGTGGCTAGGCCGTTATCTTGCTGCCAAACAAGGAGAAAGCATCATGTCAAAGCCAATCGCCCTCATCACTGGAGCCTCTTCAGGTATCGGACGCGCCACCGCAAGAACCTTTCTAGACGGTGGGTACACAACTATCGTAACAGCCAGGAGGGTTGAAGCTTTGCAGGAAACTCTGGATGGACATGCGAACGGTTTTGCTATTCCGGCCGACATGACTAAGCCCGATGAAGTCCAGGCCTTGTTTGCACAGATCAAAAAGGACCACGGCCGCCTGGATGTTACATTTAACAATGCGGGTGCCGGTGTCCCTGGCAAGTCTGTCGAAGAGTTGAGCTGGGAAGAATGGCGTCACGTCATGGGTGTCAACATTGATGGTGTTTTCCTTTCCACCAAATACGCGTTCGAGCTGATGCGTGATCAAGATCCGCAAGGTGGCCGCATCATCAACAACGGCTCTGTCTCCTCCTATGTTCCCCGCCCCGGCTCGGCCCCCTACACAGCCTCCAAGCACGCTGTTCAAGGCCTGACCCGTTCAACCAGCTTAGACGGTCGTAAGTACAACATCGCTTGTGGCCAGATCGATATCGGCAACGCAGCCTCAGAAATGACAGTGAAAATGGCTTCTGGTCCGGGTGTCCCGCAGGCAGATGGCTCTATGAGCCAGGAACCTGTGATGGACGTGCAGCATGTCGCCGATGCGGTACTCAACATGGCTAACTTGCCGTTAGATGCCAATGTTCTGTTCATGACAATCATGGCAACTAAGATGCCATACGTCGGACGCGGATAACCAGCGTTAACGGGAATTGTAGGGAAACTAGCGACTAGCGAATAAACTGATCGACATAATCCGCGCCTAGCCCGACTTCCTCGTAGTGCTTGCGGCACATTTCGATCTTGGTGAAGACGTCTTCATAGCCAGTGACTTTGCCATAAGGGTCAACGTAGACCATCATACCGTTCACCTGGAAATAAGTGATCATTTCCTTCACGTCGTCTGGCACAACGAGAGTATGGGTTTCACCTGGTGGCTCATAGACGTAGCCACCCTCTTCGGCTACCCAGTCGTGCTCCAGATAATGCCAGCGCCCCTTAAGAACAAAGCCATGCACACCCTGTGGGTGACGGTGACGGGATAAGACGCCCGACTGACGAACCCTCAGCAAATTCATCCAATAGCCCTGCGAACGGTTCAAACAAAGCGGGCGAAATGACACTGTTTCTGTTTGCGGCACCCAGATACGTTCATCGGATGTTGCCGCATTTGGAACAACGATTTCCTCCTGCGCATCCAATGGGAAAGGCAATTGGTAGGGCATTCTTGGATCGTATTCTTGATCTTGGTTTGACATTTTAATTCCTAGAATAGAGCTAGTTAAACGGCGGCGTAACCGCCGTCGACGTTGTAAAGAGAGCCCGTGAGGAAACCGGCTTTTTCAGACAGCAGCCAAGCAACCATCTCCCCAACTTCTGACGGAGTGCCCCACCGCCCCATGGGTGTTCGATTAACAATGGGATCATTGTGCACTGGATCGGCTCTAAGAGCGTCAGTAAGTTCAGTAGCGATCCAGCCGGGCGCAACGGCATTGACACGCACGCCTTCCGGCGCCCATTTCGAGGCCAATGATTTAGTCAACAAAGCCACACCGCCTTTCGAGGCTGAGTAAGCTGGAACCATCGCACCACCAAAGTAGCTGCGCATTGATGCCGTGTTAACAATTGAACCTTTGGCTTTCACCAGTTTTTCATGTGCCGCCATACAACATCGCATTGTTCCCGTCAGGTTCACGTCAATCACTTTTTGGAACACGTCGATATCGAACTCTGCCTCACGCATGATGATGCCTGCGCAATTGACCAAGCCATCGAGTTGATCGAATTGGTCGAAAAATGCCAAAACCTGATCATTGTCAGTCACATCAAGCAACTGACAATCGACAGCCTCGCCAAGTTTCGATGCACGAAAACCTTCGATTTCCTGTTCACTCACAGTGGCCGCAGTTACATGCCAACCGTTTTCCACTAAAACAGAAGTTACACCAGCTCCAATGCCTCTCGTTCCTCCAGTCACAACAGCTCGTTTCAAAGTAGATCTCCTTTGGCTCTCGTTATCGGAGAACTAGTCGGTTACCTGAACAAAGCAACCAGCTGCTCCAGATTATTTTCAATTGATTTTCCACTGGTATCGACAGTCGCGTCTGCCAATTGATACATGTCTTCACGACTGGTCAGAATTCGCTTCAATTCTGCCATCGCGCCGGGGTTTCCAGCCATGGGGCGGCTGTCCCCTTGAGCCCGCACTCTTTCCATATGTTCTTCTGGAGAGGCCTTAAGCCAGACCGTTCTAAACGCGTGCCGAAGGGTTGCAAAAGTGGGGGGAGATGATACGATCCCACCGCCAACAGCTAGTACGATCCGATTACTACGGTCAACCAAGGCATCCAACGCCTTGCTTTCAAGTTCACGGTATCCTTCTTGACCATAAAGCGCGATGACTTCGGAAACTGGCATTCCGCTTTGCTCTTCGATGACTGTGTTAAGCTCAACAAAGTCTAGAGAAAGACAGTCTGCTAACCTTCGCCCAAGCGTTGATTTACCAGCCCCTCTTAAGCCAATGAGAGCAATAGAGTGCTCCATTTTCTTCTTAGTCGGCTGGTCAGACAGTAAATCTTGGGGTTGGACACCCAAAGCCTTAGAAATTCGGTAAAGGAAAGCAACAGAGATATTCCCGGCTCCGCTTTCCAGCTGAGCTAGATAGCGCTCAGAAACACCTGATATTTGCGATAGTTTTTTCCGCGAAATCGACCTTTGACCGCGCAGCATTCTGACCTTATCCCCTATCGAGCACAGAAATGCGGAGAGCTCTTCTTTCTCCGCCGAAGGACGGGAATTCATCTGATTCATCCCAGCAGCCTAATAGGTCTCAACATGATAACGGCCTTCTTCGCGCATCTTGCTCTTCACCGCTTCCCAACCACCATCTATGGGACCAGCTATCTGTGAAAGCGCTGCTTCAACGCCCTCTTCCATTGCACGTAATCCACAGATGTAGATGTGAGCTTTTGGCTCCTTTAGGAAAGAAAGCACCTCATCTTTACGATCCAGTAATTCATCTTGAACGTAGCGTTTCGATTTCCCTTCCACACGACTAAGAACCAGGTATTTACGGAGAAAACCATCTGGAATTTTCTTCAGCGGCCCAAAGTACGGGAGCGAAGCCTCGGTTCGCGCGCCAAATACCAACGTCATTGAGTCGGTTAGATCTGGACTCGTCCTTTGCCGGTTCATGGTGAAAGCGCGAAACGGTGCTGAGCCTGTACCGGTGCAGATCATCAGCATCTTTGCCTCTGGGTCATTGGGCATTAGGAACGTCGAACCGAATGGTCCTGTGATCTGAATCTTATCGCCCTGTTGAAGGTCGCAAAGGTAGTTAGAGCAAAGCCCTTTGTCTTCTCGTTTTACCGTCAGCGAAAAGTTGTTGTAATTCGGCCGTTCACCATCACGCGGGCTAGAGATTGAATAGAGGCGTGGCAAGTGTGCCTTTCCTGCGTCATCGACACCCGGTGCAATGACACCAACGGACTGCCCCTCTAGCAGCGGCAGCGGAACCGAACCAGCATCCAAAATCAGATGGCGAACGTCATGCTCAGGGTCATCGGTCAGGCGATAGTTGCCCTGGATCGTAACCTCAATTGGTTTCCCCAAGTTGTAGAGATTGATGGTTGGTTTGGAGGCAGAATCTGGTGCTTTAGTTTTACCCCCTGCCCCCGAATGCGCTTCCGCTAAGAGGTTTGCAATTTCATCATCCAGCGCCTCAATCGTGCTCTCATCACCCCCTTCTTCCGTTTCGAATTCTTCTTGGTTTGGCAACTCTTCAAACTCAAACTGCTCCTCAACCGTATAGGGCGTAGAGACAACGCGCCACTCGTCAATCGATCCGGTTGGACAGACAGGGATGCAGTCCATGCAGTAATTGCATTTCTCGAAATCCACGACCACATTGTCATCGTTATGCGTGATCGCTTCAATCGGACAAGTGTTCTCGCAAGTATAACAACGGATACAGATCTCTGGGTCAATCAAGTGCTGTTTAGCAAATTGTGACATGCTGAACACCCTTATGCCATATGAAGCTTAACGTACTCGAAATCCCCAGGCAGACCATCGATGCCGACTTTTGGCGCCGAAATCCAGCTGGCATATTTGCCAGGCTCACTGCATGGAGCCATTAAAGACTGAATGAAGTCGCCGTCAGCTTTCGACGGCAACCAATCAGCAATCTTTGAATCGTAATCAGCTTGCGAGAGCATATTGCCTTCTGGATCAATGGGCTGGCCTTTGAACACACCAATGGCTCGGTTGAAACCTTCATGGGGCATTGTCATTTCAAATTTAACGCCGGATTTTTCGATCACTTTATTCCAGCGCTTCACGCCGCCGGCGGCGTCTTTCTTGTAATCATCGCGCAGGCGCATGTTGATCGCTGTTAAGGCCGGAGCATCAACCATTTTGATTTCTCCATCGACCATCTTCACAACTGGATATGTCGCATCAGTAAGCTTGTGATCATCGTCTAGGCGATGCTCCATAAACCGACCTTTGATACCGGAGTTAAAGGCGTTAGCAGCGTTGGTTGAGACCTCTTGCCCGAACAGATCCAGTGAAAGCGTATAGTGCATATTGAGCTTCTTCTGGATCGTCGGCAGATCAATGACACCTAGATCACGGATTTTGTTGATCTCATAAGGATCTTCAATGCCTGCTTCCTTCATCACATCGCACGTTCGTTGAATGACACGCGATACGCCGGTTTCTCCAACAAACATGTGATGCGCTTCTTCCGTCAACATGAAGCGACAAGTGCGAGATAAAGGATCGAAACCAGACTGCGCCAAGGACTCAAGCTGCATCTTGCCATCACGGTCGGTGAAGTAAGTAAACATGAAGAAAGACAACCAGTCTGGTGTTTCCTCATTAAAAGCTCCCAACATGCGTGGCGCTTCCTCAGAGCCCGACGAACGCCGCAACAAATCATCAGCTTCTTCACGACCGTTGCGACCGAAGTATTTTTGCAGCAAATAGACCATCGCCCAAAGGTGTCGCCCCTCTTCTACATTGACCTGAAAGAGGTTTCTCAGATCATACAAAGAAGGAGCCGTCAGCCCCAGGAACCGTTGCTGTTCAACAGAGCCCGGTTCAGTGTCCCCCTGGATGACGATGAGGCGTTGAAGCAGAGAACGGTATTCGCCTGGCACTTCCTGCCACGCTGCCTCGCCAGTATGTTCTCCACAAGGAATCCTACGGTCTTCGACTTCAGGCGCTAGCAAAATACCCCAACGATATTCCGGCATCTTAACATAACCAAATTTCGCCCAACCTTTTGGATCTACCGAGACGGCAGTGCGAAGATAGACAAGGCTTTCTTGGAATTGTTGTGGAATCAGATCATTCCACCAACTGATATAACCAGGGTGCCACTTCTCAAGCGCCTTTTGCACGCGCTTGTCAGAAGAAAGGCCGACGTTGTTTGGAATGAGTGTATCGTATTCTACTGTTGAAATGTCTGCCACGTCTCTGTTCCCTTGCTCTTTGTACTAAACTCTACGGCGGTCAAATTCACCGCGTTTCCCTGAACCATATCGCTGTAAGGCCCCCGCTTCACCAACGGCATTGGGCCGTTGGAAAATCCAATTTTGCCAGGCTGTCAAACGTCCAAAAATTCTAGTTTCCATGGTTTCAGGCCCAGCAAAACGCAAATTGGCTTCCATGCCCGTCATTGCATCAGGAGAGAAACTCGCACGCTCTTCCAAGAAGATCCGAACTTCATCTTCCCAATCGACGTCATCAAAAGCGAAAGTAACCAAACCCAACTCTTCCGCATCGACAGCGTTCAGTTCTTCGCCAATTTTGTCCGTAAGCTCGGTCACTGTTTCGGGTTCGCCTAAGAAACGCGTTTCCAAACGGCTCAAGTCGTTCGCCATAGGGAAACTACCGAAATTGGATTGAGTCAGCGTGATCTTGGCTTCCGGGCGATTGTCCTCTTCGAACTCGCCTTCCATCATGTATGTACGGTCAACCGCGAAGAGTATTTCCGCCAAAAAGCCAGCGAAACATGATCCATTCTCGATTAATCCCACCAGAGAGCGAGAGGTCATATCAATGCGTTTTAGAACGCGTTTCCAATACAGAAGGATCTCTTTGGCCAACCAATCGCTTTCCTGATTTTCAGTCAAGAAACTCTCCTGAGCAGCGACAGCTTCAGGGCTTCCCACGGACTTGAAAGTGACGACACCCAACTCCAATTCATTAAATCGAAGATGCAGGATTGCGTCATCCAGCTCGCGTGCCAATCTCATCATCCAGCCGCCAGCACCCCGACTGTGTAACTCTTCGATTGAACTCGGCACTTCCTCATCAGGACCAGATAAGACTATGGTCGCCAGCCCGTTTGTACGGTCAACTTCGACCTCGACCACTGAATAGCTAAGAGACCCATCGTCATGAATGGTTCGTTGCAAAGGTGTCAACGCTATTCCTTTACCGGAGAACCCTGATTTCGCGGCCTCTCCAACTTCTTGGGACTTGTTTGCTACAAATTCATCGAACTTTGAGTTAGCGACGACTGCATCGACTAAATTCCAATCTTTCGCGCGGCGGCCACGCACACCCTCCTCGATTGAGCAGAAAACGTCGGCGCGGTCCCGTCTGACTTTGCGTTTGTCGGTCACTCTTGTCAGCCCGCCTGTGCCTGGCAAAACGGCCAGTAAAGGAACCTCTGGCAAAGAGACAGAAGATGAGCCATCGTCGGTAAGATAAATTTCTTCGCATGCCAACGCCAACTCATAGCCACCGCCTGCACAAGCACCCTTCACTGCGGCGAGGTAGTGTTGCCCACTGTCTGTAGACGCAGCTTCGTAAGTGTTTCGCGTTTCATTGGTGAATTTGCAAAAGTTAACTTTGTGAGCATGTTCTGCGCCACCCAACATTTTGATGTTGGCTCCAGCACAGAAAACCTTCTCTTTGCCTGACTGCATGACCACCGCACCGACCTCCGGGTGCTCAAAGCGCATACGCTGTACAATATCCGCCAATTCAATATCAACGCCGAGATCGTAGGAGTTCAACTTCAGCTCATAGCCGTCAAACAAACCACCGTTTTCATCGACATCCATCGTCAATCTGGCAACCGGTCCATCAAAATCAACACGCCAATGCTTGTATTGCGATGGGTCCGTTTGGAAATTGATGACTTTGATCACACTCAGCTCCCTTAGATCTACTCAATAAATCTATAGTGAACCCAGATCACAAGCACAATGCAATTTACTGCATTATATGACGCCATGGCGAACGGACGCTCGCCTTAGTGTATTATAGTTCATAATTTCATCATCAATAATTCAACTTCCTGAAAATCCACGCCCATCACCGATAATCCTTTAGCCCCCTGAAAAGCACGAACAAAACACTCCTCGGCCAAAGTTTTCAATCGCTGCGCAGCTTTGACCTGTCCACACTTCTGCTTCAAAAAAGCATTCGTCAAATGGATCATGCCTTGGAGCAGGAAACGTTCACGGCTGTTAGGTGCAGCGCGCAACCAGACGGCTTCCCAAACCTCATGAGCCTCCCAGAAGAACCCAACGTCGAACAATCGCAGGCCGAACAGCCAGGGTATGTTTGCTCCCGAACCGTCACTCAATGTGAGCTCTGGAGCTAAGTTGATAACATGATCCAAGAAGCCTTCTTCATGCCTCCCATTCACCCCTGGCAAATGGGCGTAGGCTGGTAGGTCTATGCTGTTTGGATCAAGCAACGGATGCCTGCTGAATGAGTGCATCAACAACGACACACCCCTCTGCCATCACAAACAGCGGATTGATTTCGATTTCGGAGAGATTGTTTTCGCTCTTCATGACAAGGTCCTGAAGCTTAAGCAAAGCATCGAGCAAGGCATCTTTGTCGCCCTTGGCGCCTCCTCTGAAACCATCCAACAACTTGTCGATTTTGAGTTTCGCGAGGTTACGGCTGAAATCAGATTTGGAGGCCGGTAGCAAAAGAGTGGCCGCGTCGGCCAGTAACTCGGTCATGACACCACCACTCGCCAAGGTCATCGCCCATCCGAATTGCGGATCCTTGCGCACTGAGACCAGCAATTCTGCCACGGGCTTCTCCACCATCTTTTCGACGAGAAAATTGTCACTCAGTGCGTCAGGTTGAAGTCTTCCCACAAAATTCTGCATCTCAGCGACGGCCCGTTCGACCTCTGCCATTGAATTCAGATTGAGGGCAACGGCACCAACTTCTGATTTGTGAGCCAAAGAGGCGTGGACCATTTTCACGACGACAGGAAAACCAACATCGACGGCGTCATCGCCAGCCGTTGCTGAAGAAGAAAGCTTTGCAGACGGTGTTTGCAACCCTGCCGTTTTTAAAAGCTGTTTGCCCTGATACTCATCAATCAGTTCATTGTTTGCGTTGAAGCTAGAAGAGAGCAGCCGATCGAGTGGTTCCTCTGATATCTCATTTCTACGTTGATTATACCAAGCGGCGGCAGAAATTGCGTCCAAACACTCCATCAGTCCTTGCATCGGAGCGACGCCTTTCGAGACCAAAAACTCTCTTGTTTCTTGGTCCATATTCTCCGGGATTGTGCTGCACACCGCAGCAGGTGTTCCATACAGCTTTGCTGCTTCAAGAAAACTCCTCGCATCATTGGAATAATAGATCTTGCTTTCGTCGAGGCCTGGCGCTGGGTAATCCTGAATGATCACCGTGGCATCATAGTTATCTGACAAGAAAGAGGCGAAGACAGGCAGAGTTTTTTCCGGAAAACCCCAAATCGGTGTCGTGTAATCCAGCGGATTGGATAGAGTAGCGGTATGCGGCAGGAGCTCGGGCAGCTCTTTTTGAACGGTCTCAGAAGGCCTCGGGAACTCCAGCCCAACTTTTTCGCCATAGTCCGCCAACATGGTGGCACCACCGCCTGAACAGGTAAAACCACCGACCCTTTTCCCACTCGGTAATCCAGCCACAGAAATGAACTTACAGGTCTCCAGCAATTGAGAAGGGTTGAAAACACGAATGATCCCCAACCGATCAAACAGAGCCTCATAGAGGTCGTCGGCACCCGATAAGGAACCGGTATGACTGACTGTCAATTCTGAACCGATAGACGACGTACCTGTCTTCAACGCCACAATCGGAATTTTCTTTTCAAGGGCCTTGAGTGCCGCTCTTTCGAAAGCCGGAACGTCTTTCAGACCTTCGATGTGCAGGCCAATGACTTTGACCTCGGGTAGGTCCGCGAACAGATCAACAAAGTCATCGAGCTGGAGAATGGATTGGTTGCCCGCAGAAACCATGTAGGCGAATGGCACAGAACGCTGGCTCATGGTCAAGTCGGACGACAACATACCGCTTTGGGTGACTATGGCCGCCCCGTAACCAGGGCAAGTACCACCATGGGCGAACGGCCAGAGCGCGACCTGATCAACATAGTTAATCATGCCGTAGCAGTTCGGACCGATCAACGCCATGTCGCCTGCGGCTTCAATCAAGCGTGCCTCGTCTTTGGCTCCCTCTTCGCCCATTTCACCAAAACCAGCGGTGTAACAAACCACACCACCAGCCCCCATTTGGCTCAGTTTCGCTAATGTCTCGATCGCTGGCTCTTTGGGAACAGCCAGGAAAATTGCGTCTGGTGCTTCGGGCAAATCGTCAACAGACGCAAAACAGTGATGACCGCCGATCTGGTCACGCTTAGGATTAACGGGCCAAAAAGGACCATCAAATCCGCGTCGTGCGCATTCTGTTGCTACAACCTCGACATCTCTGCCTCCGATCGCCGCCACATGGCGTGGCTTCAGCAATCGCAGCAAATTATCTTTCTGCGCTGGTGTCATGCCCCGAGCGGACGCAGTATTGCGCGCGAAATGATATGCCTTTGAATCTCGGACGTGCCATCCCAAATCCGCTCAAGGCGGGAATCCCGCCACAAGCGTTGGATTGGCATCTCCTCCATCAGGCCCATACCACCAAAAATCTGCACCGTGTTGTCGGCCACGCGGTTGAGCATTTCAGAACAATAAACTTTAACCATGGCAGCATCACTATCTGTCATTTGTTCATTGTCTGCACGCATGACAGCGTCTTGAACCATCAACTCAGCCGCACGCATTTCAATCGCCATATCAGCCAACTTGAAGGACGTGCTTTGGAATTTGCCAATCTGCTGCCCAAACTGTTTTCGGTTCGCCGCCCAATCCGACGACAGATCAAACATGCGCTCTGCTTTACCACAGCACGAAGCGCCAATCCAGATGCGCCCCATACCCAGCCATTGACCTGCGAGCTCCAACCCCTTGCCTTCTTCGCCCAGGATTTGGTCCGGGCCAAGACGCACATCGGAAAAGTTGAGGCGAAAAGTGTGATAGCCTCGGTAAGAAACGCACTTGGCACCAATGGCGATATCGAAACCCTTCGTTCCAACGTCAACCAAGAAGGCCGTTACTCTTTTGCGTGGTCCGCGTTTGGTCTCATCAACGCCCGTTTGGGCAAAGACAATCGCGAAGTCTGGCATCACTGGTCCTGAGATAAAGTGCTTAGATCCGTTGAGTATCCAATCGTCCCCGTCTCTGCGAGCATTAGACTTCATCGACATAATGTCGGAGCCTGCTTCGGGTTCCGTCAAACCAAAGAGCTCCCGCTTCTCACCTGAAACACAAGGATAGAGATACTTTTCCTTTTGTGCCTCTGTCCCAGCCAGCAGGATTTCTGTAGGTCGGGCGGCCCAAGCGTGCAAGGCGTGAGAGGTTTTACCAAACTCCCGTTCGATCAACATCTGTCCAGCGTAGTCCAGACCACCGCCGCCAACTTCTTCTGGCAGGTTTGCAGCGAACAGGCCAATTTCTTTAGACTTTGTTTCGATTTGACGACCGATTTCCTCCGGCACCTCACCGAGCTGATCTACCAACTCCTCGTGAGGTATGATCTCCTCTTCGACAAAGCGTTTGGTTGTTTCCAGCAGCAACTGATTTTCGTGGCTAAGCTCCATGATTAGGCATCCGCGCCGCGAAGCTTGAGCTTGTTGCGTGCTTCCTGTGGTGTCAGAACATTAGCGCCCATTCGGGTGATGATCTCAATCACGCGTTCAACCAACTGTCCATTCGTCGCCAAGACACCGCGATCTAGATAGATATTGTCCTCGAGACCAACGCGGACGTTACCCCCCATCGCGACCGCGGCAGCGGCCATCGGCATCTGCATGCGGGAGATCCCGAAGCTTGCCCAAGAAGCGCCAGCTGGCAACTGATCCTTCATAACTTTCATCGTGTCGACATCTTGATCGGCTCCCCAAGGAATACCGAGGCAAATCTGGAACATGGGCGGTTCATCAATCAAACCTTCCGCAACCATTTGTTTGGCGAAACGAATGTGCCCGAGATCGAAGACTTCAAGTTCCGGCTTCACACCCCAGGACTGTGTCAGTCGTGCCATTTCGCGAAGATATGGCGGCGTAGAAATATAGATCTCGTTCCCATTACCGAAGTTCAGCGTACCACAATCAAGGCTGCAAATTTCCGGCATGCATTCCTTAACGTGCGCCAGTCTTTCCTCTGGTCCGATCATGTCGGTGCCAGGTCCAGGCATAGCAGGATTATCGTCACTGGGCACCCAGTCTCCGCCCATTCCGGCGGTGAGGTTGATGACAATATCAGTGCCTGAATCACGGATGCGATCAACGGCTTCTTTGAACAGCTTTGGGTCTCTTGAACCCGCGCCTGTTTCAGGATCACGGACGTGAAGGTGAGCCGCGGAGGCACCAGCCTTGGCTGCTTCGATTGCCGCTTCTGCGACTTCCTTTGGTGTGACCGGTACGTGTGGGCTCTTTCCCGTAGTGTCACCAGCGCCAGTGACGGCACACGTTACTACAACATCGAAATTCATGGTTAAATCTCCCTATTCATTGCGAAAACCTTCTGACAGTCTGTTTGAATTATATTTCATTATTTCGCCAAATATTTTACCTATTACGCCAAGCACGAATTCTCCAATTCTCGCGCAAACGGAAATCGGAAGCCTATCAAAGTGAGTAAAGAACGTCTCCACGTCTGTTTCGTCGTCATCCCTCGCTTCAACATGTTGACAGTGACGGGCTTGATTGAGCCATTGCGTGTGGCGAACTACCTGCTCCCCAGCGCTCTCTATTCCTGGGATTATCGTTCGCCTCATGGCAACCGCGTTGTGGGCAGCAACGGAATGGCCCTAGACTGCTTCGAACTGGATCAACAAGGCAATCAAACCCCTGATTTGACCTTCGTCTGCGGCAGTTGGGGAGCAGAGCATTTCAAGGATACCCGGCTAACCAACTGGCTGCGCAAAGAAGCACGACGAGGGGCTGAACTCGTCGGTGTTGAGATGGGTGTCTATTTGCTCGCGCGCGCAGGGCTTCTCGAGAACAAAACCATTACCACACATTGGTCATTGAAAGCAGGCTTGGAAGAAGAGTTCCCAGACATTGATATCAGAGAACAGCTCTATACCCATGACGGTAAAATCCATTCCGTAGCAGGCGGTTCCGCCTCCATAGATTTTGCACTCAGGCTTGTCGCTAGGGACCATGGCGAGACTTTAGCTTCCGAAATTTCCAACCAGTTGCTTCATCATTCCAGCAGACCTGCAACCGCCTCTCAACGATTGGCTGCCACCGAAATAACAAGAGAGCTTCATCCTTTAGTGAAGCAAGCCTTGGAACTCGTCGAAACTTCGATTGAGGAACCATTGACTGTACCCACCATTTGCACCGCTCTTGGAGCCTCCCAACGCAACTTAGAGCGCTTGTTCAAGCGAGAGGTTGGTTGTTCCATCGTTCAGTATAGCCGATTGGTGCGGTTGCAGTACGCAAGGGTTTTATTGTCGTCGACGAGGCTTTCAATCCGAGAAGTCTCTGTCGCCTGCGGTTTCAACTCCCTGCCTTACTTTTCCCATTCTTTCCTGAAGTGCTTCGGCAGAAAACCAAGTCAATACAGACAGGCCTGGCCAGAAGACGACCCCGCCCCCTCCTGGCCTGGGACACTCTATTCTTTTGTACAGAAGAGTAAGAAAGCAAATCTAGATGTTGAATATTGAAATTCTAAAGTTCGGCTCAAATTACGAACTTCCCAGAATAGAACATTTGCGGCCATTTAAGTGCGTTCTAATCTCTGAGCTAGAAACGACAGATAACCAAAAGCTAGAAGTTTGTGAGTGGCTGTTAAACGCGGGGTGCTTATATTTGATGGCCTGGGGCAAAGAATGTAGTCTCTGGCATGATCACATGGATGAGGTCCACATCACTGCGTTTAACTACCAGGATATTCCAGGCGAACATCTAGTGATGACCACATGGCACCCAAATGAAAGCATAAGAGATGTTCTGCGCTTCGCAAAACATGCCGCTACCCATGGTTGCACAACACTAGAAAACCTACTGATTCTCGACCTGAAGAATTGCAGCGAACTGAGCAAATCAGCAAGAACACAAAAATACAAGTCTCTCTGTGTTTCACTTTAATTTTTGTTAGCTCTTAGCCGCTCGTATAGCCTTCAACACGCCAACAATAGCGCGATCACGTTCCGCGGCCATATCCTCAAAGTGACGGTCTCCAGCGATTTCGTTGCAGCCATCGACCATACGGTCACGCAGTTCCTGGGTGAGTTCCGGTGCTTCCAACCGGGTCCAAGGCAACTTCAACGCAGGGCCGAACTGGTCTAGGTTAGTTGCCATGCCCCCTTCTCCGCAAGCCACGTGGAAAGCCATGCATTGGCCCTGGAAAGCCATCCTTGGTGCGGGACCGTTGATCAAAGCAATGTCGATGTCTTCTGGCGTTGCTTCACCGTTAGCCACCATGTGTAGAGCTTCACGCCATAGCGCCTCTTGTAATCTGGTGGCCACGAAACCTGGAATTTCCTTTTTCATCACTAGCGGAGCTTTACCCGCAATCTCGTAGAATTCTTTGGCCCAAGTCACGGCAGAGGCATCAGTTCTTTCCCCGCCAACAATCTCCACCAGCGGCAGCAGATAGGGTGGATTAAAAGGATGCCCAACCACTGTTCGGCTAGCGGTGGCGCAGTCTGCCTGAATTTCGGTGATCGGCAAACCAGACGTACTAGAAGCGATCACAACGTCGGGCGCTACGAATTCGCTCAGTTGATTGTAAAGAGCTTGTTTGATTTCAATGCGTTCTGGAGCGGATTCCTGTACAAACTCAGCCCCATTCATCGTCGCCTTCAAATCACTGGACAGTTTAAGACGGTCTCTCGACGCGCCATCCGCTAAACCGAGTTCTTCCAAATTCTCCCATGCGGTGTCGAGAATTTTCCTAAAAGCTGCTTCTTCATCCATCGAATGAATATAGGCATGCACATCATAACCACGTGCTAGGAAATGCGCTGCCCAACCGGCACCAATCGGACCGGCGCCAATGGTTGCAACTGTTTTAACCGCTGAGGGATCTGGTCTCGCCATGACTATTTACCTTTAAACTTGGGTTCGCGCTTTTCAACGAAAGCTCTGACACCTTCTTCGGCATCTTCTGATTTCAGCATGGCATGATAAACCGGCAAGTCACCGTTGCGCATTGTTGCGAAAGCTTGCTCCAAAGGCACGGCTTCGATAGAGCGCAAGACTTCCTTGATGGATTGCATCGCAAGAGGCGCGGCTTTGGCCATCTGGTCCGCCCACTCTCTTGCTGCATCCATCAACTGATCATAGGGAACAACCCGATTGATCAAACCGTATCTTGCCGCTTCTTCCGCGCCCATGCGGCGGCCAAGGTAAAGCATTTCAACAGCAATGTTGTAAGGCAAGCGACGCGGCAAACGTTGCAAAGCACCTGCATCTGGCACCATCCCCAACGGCATTTCCGGCAATGCAAATTCGACGTGGTCAGCAGCGATCATCAGATCACACGACATGGCCAGCTCAAAACCACCCCCAATAACGAGGCCGTTCAACGCCGCAATCACCGGCTTGTTGAGGTTCCAGTTTTCGGTCAAGCCAGCGAAACCGCCATCGCCATATTCATCTGTATCCCACCAGTTGTCGAGTTGAGTCTCACCGGAATTGAGGGCTTTAAGGTCCCAACCAGCAGAGAAGATCTTATCGCCTGTGGCAGTCAAAATGCCGACTCTGAGTTCAGGATCGTCACGCAATTGGACAAATGCCTCACTCAGTTGGCGGCTCATCTCGAAGTCGATTGCATTAACTTTGGGTTTGTTCAAACAAACCTCAAGCACGTGACCGCGTTTTTCAACCCGAACAAAATCTGACAAGATACATCTCCCAAAAAAAACTAGCGACGGCACTTAAAGGCAGAGACATTGAGCAGGCAAGCTCTTTTTCCGAATTGATCTCGCCATTACCGACGCGCGATTTTTTTGTTCAGTCCTGTAAGCGGATTGATGTTATAGGCTTTTGGCGAAAGACGGGACCCACTCGAATGATAAACCAGAACGTAAATTCAATCGTCCAACAAGGGCTTTTCCATCTGAGAGCTGGTCAGTTAGCGCTGGCAGAAAACCAGCTTTCTAGCGCCTTAAAGCTAGACCCGCGCCACGCCGACGCGCTTCATTTATTGGGAGTGATCTACAACCGGCAAGGCAGGACGCAAGAAGCGCTTCAGCTTATGAAGAAAGCGATCAAGCGTGACCCCAAATTTGCCCCTTATCATCGAACTTTGGGACTCACTCTTTCTGATATAGGCGATTACGAAGAAGCAATTAGGCCGCTAAAAAAAGCGCTTCTGTTCGACAAAAAAGATGTCAGCATTCACAACGATCTAGCCATCGTTTATCTCAGTTTGGGTAGAATGGATGAAGCCATCAAGGAGTTTCAAGCAGCGATAAAGAAAGCTCCTGAATACGCCGAAGCCCACAACAATCTGGGCAATGCCTTTGCGCAATTGAGCCGCCACAGCGAAGCCATTCGCTGCTATCAAAGAGCCGTCGAATTGCAACCGACCTATGCAGAAGCCTTTCATAATTTGGCAAACACGCTGAATGATGCCCGCCAACTGGAAGAAGCGCTTAGTCATTATGAAAAAGCGATCCAGCTCAAACCGAAAAATCCGGTTTATTATAGCGACTTCGGCAAAGCACTACGCACCGCCGGACGCATTAACGATGCGCTAAAGAACTATGAAACTGCGATCAAGATCAAGCCTGATTATGTGGGCGCCTATTACAATCGTGGGAACGCGATAAAGAAATATCAGGCCGACGACCCAACGATTGAAGCTATGAAATCGCTTTACGAAGGCGGCAAACTAAGCGATTTCGATAAAAAACTGCTTGCTTTTGCTTTGTCCAAAGTAGCTGAAGATTTGGGCGACAAGGCCCTGAGTTTTACCTTGCTTGCAGAAGGAAACCGTCTGCGCAAGATTGAACTGGATTACACAATAGAGAAAGATCGAAAGTCGCTCTCTCAAATAAAAGCCCTGTTCAGCGCCACCAACTCAATCCCCACTTTGAAATCAAATAGTGACGATCGTAAAAAGCCCTTTTTCATCGTTGGCATGCCACGGTCAGGAACCTCGCTTGTAGAACAAATACTCGC
>Ga0055584_100000672_pt1 | contig 32533 bp, 29 predicted proteins | sample OSDHelmetaG_FD_58716 | JGI IMG/M metagenome (GOLD analysis project Ga0055584, IMG submission 58716) | Pelagic marine sediment microbial communities from the LTER site Helgoland, North Sea, for post-phytoplankton bloom and carbon turnover... | ecosystem: Environmental > Aquatic > Marine >... | reverse complement strand
TTTTTTATTAGAAGATTTAAAATCATCGTTTCTATTTGAGGATTTTGATCCATCTCTTTTCATAAACTTACTTGAAGGCGATCTTCGATAATCACTTGCTTCGGAAGAACCTTCCGATGAAGCAAATTTTTTATCAGGAAACTTAAAACTATCGTTTCTTTTAAACTGCTTCTTTCCCTCACTAGAGTTGCTTCTACCTTTATCCTGATCTCGATGTTTTTTGCTATTCCTGAGCCTAGATGGTTTCTTTTTCTTAAACATTCGTCGACCATCTAAACCTTCATTATACTCCATACCCTTCCTAGATTCACTAACATTACTTAATTCTTCTGGGGCAGACTGACCTAATCTAGATAAATACAAATATGCTGATGCTAATTGATCTAAACTAAAGCTACTAGTTAATTTTTCAACTGTAGCTTTATCTTCATCACGTATATCTTGGGTTAGAATAGGATTAGAAATTAATCGCTCGTCATCTTTTTTTATAATATCATCCCTTGAAGGTGGGGTGCCCCATTTTACTTTAATATTAGCTCCGCTAAATAATCTTTCTGCTTTTTTTCTGAGGTTATTTGAAACCAAAACAATACAATTACCTTTTCTTCCAGCTCGACCTGTTCGGCCACTTCTGTGTAACAAGGTATCGCTTGTTCGAGGAATATCTGCGTGAATAACAAGATCAAGACTTGGTAGGTCAATACCTCTAGCAGCAACATCTGTTGCAACACAAACTTTAGCTTTAAGGTCTCTCATCGACTGTATTGCCTTTGATCTTTCGTTCTGGCTTAATTCTCCTGAAAGAGCAACAACAGCAAAACCTCTATTTAAAAGTCTACTTGACATATGATTCACAGCAGTTCTGGTTCCACAAAAAATTAATGCACTTTTATCTTCGTGAAATCTAAGTATGTTTATAATTGCATTCTCTTGTTCTCTAGAAGAGATGGTTAATGCATTGTATTCAATATCTACATGCTGTTCCCTTGAGTCATCTACATTGAGCCTTATTGAATTCTTTTGGTATTTCTGAGCAAGGGATGCTATAGACTTTGGTACAGTTGCTGAAAACATAAGAGTTTGTCTTTCAACCGGACATGCAGAAAGGATATATTCAAGGTCTTCTCTGAAACCCATATCTAACATTTCATCTGCTTCATCAAGAACAACAACTCTAATATCAGAGTTATCAAAAGACTTTCTTTTAATATGATCAACTAATCTTCCCGGAGTGCCGATAACAAAATTAGCGCCTTGTGAAAGTATTTTACGTTCCGTTCTAATATCCATACCACCAACACACGAAGCTATGATTGCGCCCGATGGTTGAAAAAACCATTCAAATTCTCTCTTAACCTGCAATGCCAATTCCCTGGTCGGCGTAATAACTAGTGCTTCAGGTCTTTTAGCTGATGTAAATCTATCCTTAGATTCAAATAGTGTTCTTGCCATTGCTAAAGCAAATGCAACAGTCTTTCCAGATCCAGTTCTTGCCGAAACCAGCATATCAGCTCCTAGAACTTTTTGTTCTACAATAGCTTCTTGGACAGGAGTAAGGTTTTCATAACCGTGACTTATCATTGCTTCAGTAAAAACTGGGGCAACACCTTTATATTCTTTCATAGAATGACTTTCAGAGATTTTGATATTAAAATTAATTAATTGGTTACGATTTTAATTGTAAATAATTAATAAATAATAACCTTTTTTGAATTATTTAATTATAAAGTAATGACATATAAATTCTTGTATAGAATATTAGTAACAATAATTCAATGAATTAAAATAATTTAGAGTATGGAAAAAGCAGTTAAATATGACGTTGTTGTAATAGGTGCGGGCGCAGCTGGGTTTATGTGTGCCATAGAGGCTGGGAAAAGAGGGAAATCTGTCTGCTTAATAGATCATTCTACAAAAATTGCAGAAAAGATTAGAATCTCCGGAGGGGGTCGGTGTAATTTTACTAATTTGAATACCAATCCATCTTGCTTTTTATCAAATAATAAAAATTTCTGCAAATCTGCCTTAAGCCAATATACTCAATTCGATTTTATTGAACTTGTAGATAGATATAAAATTAAATTTCATGAGAAAAAACTTGGACAATTATTCTGTGATAATTCATCAAATGAAATAATCAATATGCTTCTTAGTGAATCAAGAAAGTATAATGTAACATTAAAGATGAACACTAAAGTTGAGAAAATTAATTGTCTATCAAAAGCATATGAGATCAAAATAAAAGATATTGTTATCCAATGTAAATCTTTAGTTATTGCATCAGGCGGTTTATCTATTCCAAAAATTGGCGCTTCAGCATTTGGATATGATATTGCCAGCCAATTTAATATCAATATAATAAAAACATCACCAGGACTTGTTCCGCTTCAGTTTGATCAAGATCTATTAACAGGATTTTCAAAGTTATCAGGGCTATCTGTTAATGCTAATATCTCTATGGGAAAAATAACATTCGAAGACGATTTACTTTTTACCCACAAGGGACTTAGTGGTCCATCGGTATTACAAATATCATCTTATTGGGAAAGTTACAGAAATATCGTTATTGATTTTCATAAAAATACAGATATTAATCAATTGCTTCTCGATCAAAAAGAAAATAATCCAAAAAAAGAAATTCAAAATATTCTAGCAACATTTTTACCTAGAAAATTGGCATTATTATTTTGTGATTTAGAAAATATTAACGGTCAAATAGCAAATATTAAAAATGATAAATTAAAATCATTATCAAATAAAATAAATTATTTTAATGTCATTCCAATAGATACAGAAGGTTACAGAATAGCAGAAGTAACAGTTGGTGGGATAGATACAAAAGAGATCTCATCAAAAACAATGGAGGTTAAAAAACAAAGTGGCTTGTATTTTATAGGAGAAGTGTTAGATGTTACAGGACATCTCGGGGGGTACAATTTTCAGTGGGCATGGTCATCTGGATATGTTGCCGGAAATAACGTTTAACTAATATAATAAAACAATTACAAACATATGATTAAAATAAAAGATTTATCAATATCCTTTAGTGGAAAAGACCTATTCACAGATGTAAACATTCATCTAAATCCAAAAGAAAAAATTGGCCTCATAGGTAGGAATGGCGCTGGAAAATCAACTTTTCTAAATCTGTTGCTTGGAAGAATAGAGCCTGATACAGGAGAGGTAGAACTTGCCAGAAACTATCAAATAGGTTTCCTTGAGCAACATATTAAATTCAGTAACCCTACAATAATTGAAGAGGTTACAAGTATTCTTCCAGAAGAAAGAATATATGAAGCTTGGAAAGGAGAAAAGATATTAAATGGACTTGGATTCTCTGAAAGTGAAATCTTACAAGATCCAAATTTATTTTCAGGCGGATATCAAGTAAAAATAAATTTAGCTAAATTATTATTACTTGAACCCAATCTTTTATTACTTGATGAACCAACGAACTATCTCGACATACACTCTATTAAATGGCTTAGAAAATTTTTAAAAGACTGGCCTAATGAAATTATTCTAATAACTCATGATAGAAATTTTATGGATAGTATTATTACCCATACTCTAAATATTCATAGGGGTAATTTTAGAAAAATAGAAGGAAATACAAAGAAAATAAAAGAACAAATATCCTTAGAGGAAGAGATTTTCGAAAAAACAAGAGTTAATGAAGAAAAAGAGAGGGAGAAAACTCAAGCTTGGATTAATAGATTTAAAGCAAAAGCAAGTCAAGCAACAAGAGCTCAATCTAAACAAAAAATGTTAGATAAGCATGAGGTTCACAAAAAATTAGATACAATAGCTAATCTAAATTTTAAATTTAATTACCTAGAGTATGGAAGCAAACAAAATTTAATGAAGGTTAACGATTTATCTTTTGGATATACAAAGGATAAAATGCTTTTTAAAAATCTTGGTTTTACGGTACAAAAAGGCGATAAAATATGCGTAATTGGTAAAAACGGTAAAGGTAAGTCAACCCTCTTAAAATTACTTTCAGAAGACATTGCTCCAGATAGCGGTGAAATAAATATTCATGAAAAGGTTAAAATTGGTTACTTTGGTCAAATGAATATCGATAGGCTAAATAGTAAAAATACAATTTATCAAGAGATACAGAGCGTTGATCCCCAAATAATTGAAACACAGGTCAGAAGAACTTGTGCGCACATGATGTTTCCAGGAACACTTTCAAATAAACCGATTAGCGTTTTATCTGGAGGAGAAAAAAGTAGAGTTATGTTAGGAAAGATATTGTTAAATCCAGTTAATCTATTATTTTTAGATGAACCAACAAATCATTTAGATATGGAATCTACGGAAACATTAATGGAGGCCGTAAAACAATTTGAAGGCTCCGTCCTAATGGTTACTCATGATGAATACTTTCTAAATAAAATTGCAAATAAATTGATTGTGTACGATGAAGGACGTGTTTTTAACTATAATGGCACGTACAAAGAATTTCAAAAAAAAATAGGCTGGAAGGATATCTAGTAAGCATATTTGTCAAGCTTAAGTATAATCAATTAAATTATCTGCAGATAATGTTAAATACACATTATCTATTGTTTATTATCTTAGATCCAGTGACTTGATTGTAACATAATATACCCAACTATAAACATGATAATTGCAGTAAGACCATCGACAATACGCCAAATACGTTCATTTTCCATAAACGAAGAAAGTGATCTAGATAAATAGGCTATAGCAAAAAAGAAGATCAAACTGGCAAAAAATGCTCCAAATAGATAAGTCAATTTAAAAAAACTATTAAATTTCAAAGATACACTACCAATTAAAATCACAGTATCTAAATAGACATGCGGATTCAATAAAGTTAAAGCTGCCATTCCAGAAATACTTTTAACAAAACTACCTTCAACTTCTATTGTTTCGTTTAATTTATGAGTTGATTGCAAAGCGCTTTTTGCGCGCAAAAAACCATAAAAAAACAAACATGCAGAAGAAAAACCAAAAAACCAATTTAATAGATCTTGATTAATTAGGATATTCATCCCAATAACACCAAGTGAAATAAGTATCACATCGCATAAAAAACAAAAAAAAGCTAAAGGAAAGACATACTTATTGATAAGACCCTGTCTAAATAAATAAGTATTCTGAGCCCCTATAACACAATTCAAAGAAAAACATAGGACAAAACCAGTTATAAACGAAATTATCATTCTACGGCTTATAGCTTAAAATTTAACATTAGACAAAATTTTAATTTTTGGGAACAATCGAATAATGAGTAGAAATATTACTATACACATATATATAATTGGTTCTAATGGCCATGACTTTACCAAAAGTAAATAATGTAATGCGCCTAAAAAAACTACGAGATATATTAATTTATGCAACAATTTCCAATTTCTTTTTAAAATTCTAATAGCAAAATTATTTGACGTTAAAGCCAATGGAATCATTAATAAGAAGCCTGCCATACCAATTGTAATAAAAGGCTTTTTAACGATGGCTTTCACAATTTCATCCCAACGAAATTGCAAGTCCAAGAAAATCCAAGTAGATAAATGCAAACAAATATAAATAAATGATAATAAACCTAATGCTCTTCGATATTTTATAAGATTAATTTTAAAGAATGATCTTATAGGAGTAATTAACAAAGTTAGTATAAGAAATTTTAACCCCCATTGTCCAAGCTGATGTTCCAATGTTTTTAATGGATCAACACCTAGTTTAAAGTTAAATAATAAATACAAAATAATTAAAAATGGAAACATACCAATTATATAAATGCACCAAATAGGTATTTTATTTAAGGTTTTATTTAAACTCATTAGTATCCTTTAAAAAAATACAGATAAATCCATGTCTTTATATAAATTAGAAACTTCATTATAGCCATTATACATCATTGTATCATGCCTCTCAGCAAAAAGACCACCAAGCCCTCCTCCAATATTTTTACCAATGTAACGTTCGCTTGCCTGAGACCAGCGTGGGTGATGAACATTTGGATTCACATTTGAATAAAATCCATATTCTCTTGGATTCTGTATATTCCAAGATGACAAAGGCTCCTCTTCAACAAGGCTAATCCGAACTATAGATTTTATAGATTTGAAACCATATTTCCACGGAACAACTAACCTTAAAGGAGCACCATTTTGATTAGGCAAAGGTTTATCGTAAACTCCTGTTGCGATTAATGTTAAAGGGTGCATAGCCTCATCTAACCTTAAACCTTCCTTATATGGCCATTTTAAGATTTTTGTTTTTTGCATATACATTTCTTCTGGCCTGAAAAGCGTTTCAAATGCTACATATTTTGCTTGATCTTTGACCCCTATCTTATCTAGCAGATCTGATAACTGGAAACCATTCCAGGGTATAACCATCGACCAACCCTCAACACATCGGAATCTGTATATTCTTTTCTCTATTGACATACTATCAACTAACTCTTGAAAGTTGTATATACCAGGATTATTTACCAAACCATCTACAGTTATTTGCCATGGATCTGTTGTTAATGCATGAGCATATTTAGCGGGATCGGATTTACCAACACCAAATTCATAAAAATTATTATAATTAATAATATCTTCAAATGTGTTTGGCTTACGAATACCCAGATTATCTGCGAGAGATTTTCCTGGAATTAAAGCTGCTGCTCCGAAACCACCAGCTAATGCAAATAATTGCCTTCTATTAAGAAATATTTTTTCAGAAGTAATATCTTTTTCGCTATATTTATTGATATAATTTGACAAAATTAATGCCTTATATGTTTTTCAACGCCAGGACAATAATCCCATTCTACTTTTGGATAATATCTCCTTATCAAGTCATAAACCCCGGGATCATTTTCTTTAATCCATTCACGTGTGTAATGACTATTCTTAAAATCTGGCCCTTTATTCATTATATAACCCTCGACAGATAACGCCCAATATTCTCCAACCAAGTGAGAAATATTTTGCTCTACCCCCTTGCTTAAATTTTGTTCAAAATCTCCATAAATACCCCTTTCAATAGCTGATAAAGCTAAGGGTACTATTCTTTCATAAAAATATAAATCATTTTCAGTATTCATTACCGTATGCTGAATAGAATGAACTAATTCATGGATTACCGTATTACCACCAATCTCCCAGTTACCTTCATAACAAAGCCATCCGGAATTTGCTGTCATACTTGTGTCAGTTAAACCCATAGCAAAACCACCCGGCTCATGTTCTGTTTTATATTCAGGCAATTTACTTGTATCACCTCTTGGTCCAAATAAAGAGATGCGAACTTTGTTTTCTTTTAATTTATTCCTTATTCCATCCCATTCAGAAGTCATATACACAACAGCTTCTCTTGCAGCTAACATTGCCGCATCAGGGACCTTTTTCCCTCCAACTATAATTACACCTCCACCGGTTATATATTTTTTATAATGCCCGAGGCCCTCTGGGCTAGGAGATTCTATAACGACGTTACCTGTTTCAATATAAGGAAAATCTTCCCAATTTGCTGCATGGCCTTTCCATTCTTCAGCCTCACCTAATAATTCAGTTAATTTAATTGAAAAGTCTCTAATAATTTTTTTATCAAGTGTAATATCACAAGCAATTTGACGTAATAAAAGAATGTCTTCTGCTGTAATCTCAAAATCCCAATCATCCCAGATATCAAATTCTGATGGCTTGTATAATTTAAAGTATTCAAGAGATTCGTTGAATAAATTATAATCAAACGGCCCAAATTCAGCAATATAATCACCACTAGCCTCAGGATCATCTCCAAAAACATATGAATATGTAGTGTCGCGCATGACAGATTCTGATTTTTCTAAAAAATTACGAATAAAGTCATCCGAGTTTATTTCTTCTGCGTTTAAAAAAATGTTGTCACACCCATCTGGTTGGGGATATTCATTTGCAATCGTATGATTTGAATTACCCGAAATCAAGAAAACAAAGAATAAAAGAAGAGATAGAAATCTTACCATTATTGTTACCTATGCGTTATTGAAAAGATATGAAAAGTTTAACATTGTCATTACATCTAATTTAAACATATAATAGATATAAACACTAATAAAAAAATAAGAAGATCCTATGAAAATAATTAAAGGTTTAATATCTCCAATATTATCTCCATTCGATGATAATCTTAATTTTAACCAAGAAATGTACAATAACTTTGCCGAAAACCTACTTGAGACAGGATGTTCGGGTCTAGCTCCCTTCGGCACAACTGGAGAAGCTCTGTCTATTAGCAATAACGAAAGAATGCTAGCATTAGAAGGCCTTGTAAAATATGGCATAAATCCAAATAAATTAATACCAGGAACAGGTTTATGTAACTTTCCAGATACTGTTATGCTCTCAAAACAAGCTATTGAACTAGGCTGCGCTGGCGTAATGACGTTACCCGCTTTCTACTTTAAAGGCGTGAGTGACGATGGTTTATTTTCTTATTACGAAAAATTAATAGAGGAAATTAATCATCCTAATTTAAAAATATACTTATACCACATTCCACAAGTTTCGGGTGTAGCTCTTTCTATTGATTTGGTTAAAAGATTAAAAGCATCTTACCCAGATATTATTGTTGGAATTAAAGATAGCTCTGGAGTATGGGAAAATACGAAATCATTATTAGAAATTAAAGATTTAGTAGTGTACCCTGGAGCAGAATTACCAGTAATTGAAGCGATTAAACTTGGCGCCCCTGGTTGTATATCGGCAACAGCAAACCTAAACCCAACAAATATAGCAAGAGTTATAGAATTATGTCATTTAGGAAAGTGGGAAGAGGCAGAAAAAATACATGAAACAGTCAAAAAAGTAAGATTTCTATTCCAAGATTATGCCCCAATTCCTGCCCAAAAATCCTTACTTGCTAAACAAAATGGTGATTTAAGATGGAGAAATATTCGCCCACCTTTGGAACAAATTTCAGATGAGAAAGTAAATGCGCTTGCAGATTTATTGAATTCAAATTTTGGCTTCAACTTTTAAATCACTCTCCTCTATATTTACCATTCTCCCAACGACCTGCATTAATTTGACCATCGGAATGGGTGTATTTACCGATACCATTATAAGTACCATACTTCCACTCGCCTTCATACTTATCACCATTGGGGTGAATTATAGTTCCCTTACCGTGAATTAAATTTTTTTGATAGCTTCCTGTATATTTTGTTCCATTAGAATAAATAAATTCACCCTCACCAAAAAATAATTCATCGACAAACTCACCCACATAAAAATCACCATTGGCGTAAGTTAGCTTTCCTATGCCATTTTTCATATCGTTAGAAAATTGTCCCTTATAAGTTTTGCCGTCAGGATATGTATACAGACCTTCCCCACTTTTTTTTCCAACAGAAAATTTTCCAATATAAATATCGCCATTGTTATGCTTATAAGTTCCTTGGCCGTCCATATTTCCTTCCTTCCAATCACCTTCGTACACATCGTCATTTACAAAAATCATTGATCCCTTGCCGTGGTATAGTTTGTCTTTCTTTTCACCTCTATACTTATTTTTTCTTTTAAAAAACATCAATATTCCTCACTCTTATTTCTTGAAAATCATTATTACTTCAATACACTTTCACTAAAAACCCAAGAACCATTTTCCTTAGATATTTTATACCAATTATCTTGTACAAAAGCTATTTCATCGCTAAACTTTCTATTCCATTTATCCGGCCAATCACAACTATGAAAAACACTCGCAGACATTATATCATTCTCAGAAACTTGTATTTTACCTCGTTCTATTATCAACCTGAGAGCAACAGCTGAATTACTAGCAAAATTATCGTATATGCTTTTTCCTTCTTTTTTTGCGCTTACCCTTCCTTCTTTGAGCATTTTTGACACAGGATCAGAATTACCATTCATCTCTTCTGTTACCATGAAACCAAAATACTCAGCAGTTGCCTCTCCAAACCATCTTCCATCTTCATATTTTTCTCTATTTTCGTCTTGAATATATTCAGGATTATTTGGGTCTATGCAATAAGTTTGCAAATAATTAGAATGAGCATGATAAAATTCATGGAGCCATATTTGCTGTGCGGTTTTATTGCTTTGCTCAGAGGTTTGTGCGTAAAGCACCATCCGCCTATGGAAACAGGGATCGGGTGCCGTAGCAATATCCGCACCTCCGCTAACCCAACGAATAATATCTTCAATCATATATTTGGATTCTTCTACCCTATAGTCAGCACAATTACCTTCTTCAATATATCTAACTATACTATTTTCTATTTCTTTTATTTGATCTTGCGATAATATAACTCTATGGCTATTAAAAGGATGAATATCAATTTTTCCTTTCCTCACCTCCTTTCCTATATTGTAAAATATTCCTAGAGTATCTGCCTGCCAATCCGATAATTTACTTGCCCCAAAATTCGTCCAAGATAAAATAGTTTCTGTTGGTATTTTACTATAATTTAGAATTTCAATTGTAGGATTTTCATCTGCATTAGAATTAAGAGTTAAACTTAGAACAGAGATAGCGAATAAAATATAAAAATATCTTTTCATAATTCATAACTTTGCATAACAAATATTAATATGAGCTAACTGACATTAAAAAACTATTTTAGCTATGATAGACTGTAATTCTAAAATAACAGAATTTAAATCAATCTTCGAATAGTGAACGGCAGGAGAAGATCCCCACACTGGATTAGGCCAAGATATATCGGTTTCTTTTCTTATGATGATATGAACATGCAACTGATTAACAATATTACCAAGAGCCGCTGTGTTAACCTTACAACCATCAAAGTAATCTAATAGTATCTGTGATAATTTTGATACTTCAGAATTTAACTGGATTTGATCATCCTCAGATAATTGAAAGATTTCACTTATTTTTTTGACCCTTGGCACAACAATAAACCAAGGATAATTCGAATCGTTCATTAGCAATAATTTTGAAAGAGGCAAATCACAAATATAGATTGTATCGTCATTTAATCTCTTATCTAAATCAAAATCGATTTTTATCATCTTATAATCCTAATAATACTAAACCCCTACTTAATCTATTTAAATAGATTTGAATGCATTTAATGCTCTTTCTCTAGAATCTCTTAAATCAACAACGGGGTAAGGATAATTAACACCTAACTGGACATTAGCTTCATGCAGAATTTCCTTCGGCGCTTCCCAAGGGTTAAATAGATATTTATTAGGTACATTTTTTAATTCTGGGATATATTTTCTTGTATAAATTCCATCAGAATCAAATTTTATTCCTTGAGTTATGGGGTTAAAAATTCGGTAATATGGTGCTGCATCGGCACCTGAACCAGCTATCCATTGCCAACTAGCGCTATTATTTGCCAAATCAGCATCTATCAAGCAATCCCAAAACCAACGCTCACCATGTTTCCAGTGTAATAATAAATTTTTAACCAAAAAAGAACCAACAATCATTCTAACGCGATTATGCATATAGCCGGTCCTCCATAATTCTCTCATACCAGCATCTACAATAGGATATCCTGTAAGGCCTCTTTTCCATTTATATAAATGTTCTGAATTTTCTTGCCAAGGAAAATTATCAAACTTTTTTTGTAAGTTTGATATCGGTAAATCTTGATTGTAATATAATAAATTATACGAAAACTCCCTCCAACCTAACTCACTTAAAAAATGTTTTACATTTTCCTCTTCGGGTCCTTCGATATTTTTAGATTGGGACGCATACCAAACTTCGTTTGGAGAAATTTCTCCAAAATGTAAGTACGGGGAAAGTTGGGAAACTTTTTTTTTGGATGGAAAATTTCTACCTTCTTTGTAATCTGAGATACCATCCTCTAAAAAAGAGGTAAGTTTCATGCTTGCTTGATCTTCTCCAGGCTTCCAAATGTATTCAATTTCCTGATACCAATTATGCGAAGGTAATAATTTTATATCATCTAAATTGCGCGAACCATCAGTATCACTTATAAGCTCCTGAAAATCTGGAGTGACAATTGGAAATCTAGGTGATTCAGATTTTAAACACGCCCTTTTATAAAAAGGTGTAAAGACTCTATATGGCGTCAAATCATCTTTTTTAGTATCCCAAGGCTCCCATAAAAGTGAACCATTAGTCGTGACAACCTTGATCCCTAAACTTTCAAGAAAAGACTTTATTTTTTTATCCCTACTTATTCTCCAAGGTTCATAGCATCTGTTCCAACAAACTTCCTGGATATCATATTTATTTATCAAATATTGAAATACTTCCAATGGGTTTCCATCGTATATAGATAGATTATTATTTAATTTTTTCTTTAAAGATCGAAGGGAATTATAAAGCCACCAGCGGCTTACAGAACCCATTTTACAATCTTTCGAATTGTAGTCATCTAAAATATAAATTGGTAATATTTTTTTATACTTAGCTGCATTAGATAGAGATGGGTTATCTTTCAATCGAAGATCTTGTCTAAACCAATGAATGCTAATTTCTGTTTTATTAGGGCGCATAGCTTTTAGGACTCTGATAAAGAATCTTTCTATTTAAATTTATTTTTTGGAACAAATTTCGAATCTACAATATCTCTAGGGTTATTTACCCATAATTTTCTATCCGGATGCATTCCTGCACCAAAAACAGCAGATACTGCAGAACATCTCATCCTATTAAGTAATCTTGTATCTGCATCTCCAACTAAAGGATGTACTCCACCATTATCTAGAACTGCATTTTCCCACTTTAACTTACGTTCTTCGTATATTTTTTTATCACCTAATTCTTTACAATATAGTTCATTTTTGTTTAGATCAACAGTGATGCTATCGCCATTTTCTAAGAGCCCAATTGGACCCCCAATTGCGGCCTCAGGGCCAACATGCCCGATTACTAATCCAACAGAACCGCCAGAAAAACGACCATCTGTCATCAAACCCACAACAATATTTTTTTCACGACATAAAGTTGTTATTCTAGAGGTTGAATCAAGCATCTCTGGCATACCAGGACCACCAACGGGCCCTTCGTAACGGACAACAACCATATCAAAGTTTTCAAACATATCAGGGGTGCTTTCTAATGCTTTAAGCAGACTTTGCTCTCCATCAAATATCTTTGCCTTACCTAGAAAAATATTATTTTCTAAACCACCTTCAACTCCTGCTAGTTTGAGAATTGCACTAGACTCTGGAGAAAGATTTCCTCCTAATATCCTTAAACCACCAGTTTTTTTATAAGGATTTTTTACACTATAAATTACATCTCCGTCAGGATTAGGAGGTGATAATCTTTCAATCTGTTTTTCTAAAGTTTCATTTGTACAAGTTAATGTGTTTCCATTTAATAATCCAGCGTCTAATAAATCTTTAACTATCACTTGCATCCCACCCATTCTATCAATATCAATCATTGAATATTTTCCAAAGGGACGAGCGTTTACTACAACTGGCACAACATGCTCGGACAGATGGTTAAACTCCTCAGCACTCATAATTTCTGAAGCAAAATCACCATAACCAGCGGCTCTAGATAATTCCGGGGCATGAAGCATGACGTTTGTCGATCCTCCTATTACCATTGAAACGATAATAGCATTCCTTATAGAATCTCTTGTAACGATATCTCGAGGAGTTATGTTTTCTTTCATCATTACAGAAAGATAATTTATTAGTTCGTTTGGGAAATCATTAACTCTGCGCGGATCTTGGGATGCGGGTGATATCATGTTAATTGGCTGCATTCCAACCACACCTATGAATGTTTGCATAGTATTATACGTAAACATACCTCCACAACTTCCATAACCCGGACAAGCCTCGATAGCTATTCGACGTTTTAATTTCTCATCACCGCTTCCTGCAAGTTGGTAACTAGAAATAATATCTATAGGTTCACCTGTTACAGAATCAATACCTGGTCTTATGGATCCATCTGACATAATAATCGCGGGCCTATTATGCTCTAAAATTGCCGATAATGTCCCTACTGGTGGTTTATCACATGCCACTACAGCTATTACACCTTCTAAACCAGTTGCACTTAAATGTTCACAAACAGAATCATTGGTAACCTCACGCCCTATTAGAGAGTAGCGCATCTCTTTGGTGCCGTTTCTAATACCATCTGATGTTGCTATTGTGAATTCAGGTTGAACAAGTCTCATTGAAAGCTTATTCGACTCAGAACCAATTCTATCTTTTAAAGCATTGTGAATTATTTCAACTTTTTGACTGACCCCAATATAACACTGGGAATCACCTTTATTGCCTATTACACCTATTGAAGGTTCATGAATTAAATCTATGTCAGTTTTTAGTTCCCTAGCTATCCCAAAAGCCTGAGAATTCCTTCCAGGGTTTTTATCAATCAAAACTATCTTAGAATTCTTCATTGTAACTCCGATGCAATATTATTAATTGAGAAAAACATAATGTATTTATATTTAAATAGCAATATAGCGATATAGCCAAACAAAATTTTTAAATTAGTAAATCTTCTTGTTTTCCTTTACAGAAACCTCACACGTGGCCTGTTCACCATTGCAACAAGAATCTACAACCTGCTTGCATTTTAAGCATTGATAATGTGATTGAATATAAATAAATCCAATTAAACTAGAGCAATAAGGGCAAGGTAAATCTGTTCTCATATCTTTCTATATTTCTAATTTTTATTATTAGTTACCACATCGACTAAAACGGCAATTATTAAATTCAAGATTGTAATTGAGCCAATTGCAATAAAACTATAAAAATATACCCAGGACCACCAAAAAACTTCTTGCATTGGTAGCATAACGTTTTCCCAACTAGATAGGGTTAAGACTTGCACTAATGTTATCATTGAAATACCAAGGTCACCCCATCTTTCAGGTTCAGTACTTCCAAATAATATAGAGCCGAAGGAAGCGTATACATACAGAATTATAAATAGAAGCAAGGATACATAAAAGACCCTTTTAATTGATTTTAAAAGAGCTTCAATTAATTCTTTCAGCTCAGGTAGAACGGAAATTAATCTCAAAACCCTAAAAATCCTCAAGAGTCTTAGCAGAAGAATAGATGACTGCGGACCAGCTGGAATAATGGATACAAGAACAATCAAAGTATCAAAAACATTCCAACCGCTATTGAAAAAATATTTTTTTTCATCCTCCGCAAGGAATCTTATTATTATCTCGGTAATGAAAAAAATTGTAATCGAGATATCTATAAAATGAAGAAATAACAATATATTTTCATTAATATTATATGTAGAGGCACCAACCAATAAAGCTGATAAAATTATTGCAGTTATCACGATAGTTTGAAAAAAACTATTTTCTTTTATCTTACAAAATGATTCTTTTGAGATAAGCATGTTAAATACCAATTCTATTTATCTTTTTCTTTGAGTAGATTAATTTTTCTTTGGTCATCAACAACCTCCGATGGGAATTGACTCATAAAACAACAACAGACACCTTGATCAATCATGGTTCTTGGTCCATTTGGGTGTCCAATATGTTTATAAAACGGATGATCGTGGGTATGTTCATGGACATGATCGTGGGTATGACCGTGGCCATGATCATGACTATGACCAGTTAACATCTCATCGTCATCAGGGTCTAAAATAGGTTGATATTCAGCATGGTGATGGTGAACCGTTACCTCGCCTAATTCAAGTCTAGCCTTAAAGGATGCCATCAAGTCACTGTTGTCACTTATTTGCTCCAATCTAATCTCATTTATACGCAATGCAAATGTATTTATAACATATTCCTGATCTGATAAATAATGAGCTTTAAAAAATTCAATATCAGGATTATTTTTAGCAACCCTATCAATATAACCATTAATTCTGTCTATCAATTTTCCTGAAAATAAGAAATATGGTGCAACAACAATTTTTTTATAGCCTAGCTTTAAACCCATTTCTAAGCCCTGGCCTACCGAAGGAAATGTGACACCAGAATATACTGTTTCAGACCAAGCAAAACCCAAATTCTCTGCAACAATACGCGTTAATTTGGAAACTTCAGCATTTGCATATGTATCAGAGGTTCCTCTACCTACAACAACTAGCATTGTATCGTAAAGGTCTCCATCGTGAACATGGTCTAACCCCAGAGATTGAAGTATTCTCTCTTCAAAGGCCGCAATCATTTGTGGGTGCAATCCAAGCTCTCTTCCATATGAAATTTTTATATTTGGATGTTTTTTTTCATAAGTCATGAGGACCGAAGGTATATCATTTTTTGCATGTGTGGCAGCAAATAGCATACCCGGTACCGCGATAATGTGGTCTACATCGGCATCTCTCAAAGCGTTCAATCCCATATGTATATTTGGCGAAGAATATTCTAAAAAACCATACTCAACAGGATTGTCAGGAAAATGTCTTTTCAAACCATCAGCTAATAAGGAAAACTCTTTCTCAGCACTTTTAGAACGGCTGCCGTGACCACAGATCATTATTCCAACTTTACTCATTATACCTCACATTTAAAATTGAATTATTATCATATTATGATTCTGCTATACTAAACAATTCAATAAGATAAAATTTCTATAAAAACCTACCTACTTAGTATTAAACATCAGAAATATACCATCGGATATGACACAATAACTAATCTGCAGAATTGGATAAGTTTTTTATTTTTTCAAGCTCATCCCAACGTTTATATGCAATGCTTACAAGTGATTGCAGTTGAGTTATCTCGCTTAGTATCCGTTTAACTTTTTCTATGTCCTGATCGTAGAATCCAGGACTAGATGTAACCCTATCAAGTTTGGCAATCTGTGATTCAAACTTCTCAATTAATAAAGGTTGTTGTTCTAACTCAAATTTTTCTTTGTAAGATAATTTTTTATTTTTTCTTCTAATTACCTTATCTAAATCTTTTGTTCTACTAGAACTCTTATTTGATTTACCTTTAGTGTCAAACGATGTTGTAATATTGTCTTCAAATGGGATCATTTTACCCCCAGCTTCCAACCAATTACTATAACTCCCAACATATTCCTCGACCATTCCGTTACCCTCAAATACCATAAGATTAGTTACAACATTATCCATAAATTGGCGATCGTGACTTACAAGTATAACTGTACCATTAAATTTTATTAACAATTCTTCTAATAACTCTAAAGTTTCCATATCCAAATCATTTGTAGGTTCATCTAACACCAGAACATTGGCTGGTTGCGTGAATAATTTTGCTAAGATTGCTCTGCTTTGCTCGCCTCCAGATAGAGCTTTAGCTGGGGTACGAGTACGTTCTGGTGTAAATAAGAAATCATTTAAATAGCTAATAGAGTGCTTCTTAATGCCATTTATTTCAACAAACTCTTGACCACCGCAAATATTATCAATTAGATTCTTCTCTAGATCAAGGTGTTCGCGTAGCTGATCAAAATAAGCGAACTCAAGCTTGCTTCCAAATTTAACGTCACCAGTATCTGGCTGAATTTTACCTAATAAGATTTTAACAAGGGTTGATTTTCCAGCTCCATTCGAACCGACAATACCAATTCGATCGCCGCGTTGAATTCGTGTAGAAAATTTATTAACAACTACGCTGTTATTAAAACCGTGAGTTACATCAGTAAGATCAACAACAATCTTTCCTGAATTATCCGCATTATTTATTTTAAAGCTAGAGTCTCCAATTATATCTCTTCTATCACTTCTTTCGTTACGCATAGATTCCAAGGCTCTTACTCGACCTTCGTTTCTGGTACGCCTTGCCCTAATGCCTTGTCTTATCCAGACCTCTTCTTGAGCAAGTTTTTTATCAAATAACTTATTAGCTTTTTCTTGGTCTTCAAGCTGCTTATCCTTAAAATATAAGAATTTTTCAAAACTTCCTTCAAATTGATAGAGGTTGCCTCTATCTAATTCTATAATAGTATTTGAAATATTCTGAAGAAATCTCCTATCATGAGTGATAGTTAAGATTGTTCCATTGTATTCTTGTAATTTCTTCTCTAACCATTCAATTGTTGGAATATCTAAGTGATTTGTTGGCTCATCAAGTAAAAGCAAAGCAGGCTCTCTCACCAAAGTCCTTGCTATCGCAACTCTTTTTCTCCAACCTCCTGATAACTCTGACATCATTTGATTTTTAGGCAAACCTAATTGAGAAATAATGCTATCAATTTTTTGGTCTATACTCCAACCTTGCCTTGAATCAAGTTGACTCTGTATTTCAGAAAGCTCTGTTGAATTATCTTGGTGATAGTTTGAAATTAAATGATGGTAGCGTGATAATAATTCGCCTATTTCCGAAAACCCAGTGGCAACAACTTCGTATACAGTTTTATTATCCGTATTTGGCAAAGACTGTTCTAACCAAGCAACCTCTGCTCCTTGGCGAAGCCAAAACTCTCCACTATCAGCACTAATAGTTCCAGCAATTATCTTCATTAAGGTAGTCTTGCCGGTACCGTTGCGACCTAGCAACCCAACTTTATCGCCCTTCTTTAAGGACAAATCAATCATATCAAATAAAACTTGTGTTCCAAAACTTAAAGATATTTTATCTAGGCGAACTAATTCCATGAGCAATTCATATATAAAGATGTTGTTATTTTATGCACGCTTATACCACTTGTTAGATTTTAATTACATATATTTAAAGAGGTAATTCTGTACCATTATAATTTAGGAACAGACCTGTATTGGTTAAATTTAATTTACGTAATTGCTTTAGAATATTTTCCGCTGATTCTTCAGGGCTAATATTAGCATTTTTTCCACCCATGTCAGTTCTAACCCAACCCGGATGAAACGAATTAACGATAATGCCTTCTGATTTAAGTTCATTGGATAAGGTAACCATAATATTATTAACACCGGCTTTAGAAGCTCTATAAAAATAGGAAGATGCTCCTTGGTGTTTTTGACTTCCCATGTAAGAAGAAATGATAGAAACCCTTGGGTTTTTACCAAGCTTTAATTGTGGCAGAAACGATCTAACCGTATAGAATGGACCGGCAATATTTGTCATTAAAATATTTGACACAACGTCACTTTCGTTAGCTCGACTAGTAATTCCACCTTGATCACTCATCATTCCAGCATTACAGATTATTGTATCGATAGGGAAATCAATTTGACTTGCGACACTAAGCAAATCAATATCGTGAGATACGTCAGCTGAGAAGATCATAATACGATCTTTGAATTTTCTTGATAGTTCGTTTAATTCCATAGCTTCTTTTGGCTTACGACAAATAGCTATCAAACGATCACCGTTAGAAACAATATGTTTCGATAGCTCAAGACCAATTCCACGGTTTGCTCCAGTAATCAAATATGTAGTTTGCATAAAATTTACCTAGGATATAAATTAAGAATCTTTAGTCTGTGTAAAATCTTTTAAATCACATAAGTGGTCTATTGATTTATAATTTGCTATTAAATTATTGTTGAATATCTTTCCTTTACCGCTTACGTAATGTACAAATTTAACCTTAGAATTGATTGCAAAGGAAAGATCAACCATCATATCGCCGACATATATTATGTCATCTTCTTGTACATTAAAATTATCCATTATCAACTTCATACTATCTGGATAAGGTTTTCCATATTTCACATCATCGCTTGAGACAAAGAAATTAATAGGTAAATTAAAATATTTTAATACCTCCAAAGTATTTGATCGCGGTTTAGATGTCACTATAGAATACGTAATACTATATTTATCTAAAAAATTTAGGATTTCTTGAACCCCTTTGTTGAGCTGTATTAATTCAATATTTTTAGCATTAGATTCAAAATACTTCTCGGATATTTCTGTATTCATTTTATGAAGATTTAATTTTTCTAGGATTATTTCAAATGGTAAACCAATGTATTTTCTATATTCATTAAAACCACAATTAATGTTTAATTCCTTAGTAGTTTTATCCCAACTATATTTCATTAGATGCTCGGAATCTATTAAAGTTCCATCTAAATCAAAAGCAATGTGTTTAATTGGCATAATGTTTACCATAAATTTTAAATATTTTGTCGTCACGCATCGCCCTTATAGCTCTTTTGTAATCATCAGCAACATCAACAGAAAATGTTTCGTTTTCAACTTCGAATGTACCTATTTGAATACCCATTTCTATTGCCCTCAATAACTCAATACTTTCTATTTTTTCTAATTCACTTTTTGGATGATTTGCATATTTTTGAAGCGAGTCGTAACGAAATGCAATAATGCTTAAATGTTTTTTTAAAACAGCGTCGAAGCTAAACTGATTAGGAATATCCGAGCGGCTCATAAAAATAATCTTTCCGTTAGACTCTACTATTTTAACAATATTCTCATTTTTAAAATTTCTTAAACTTAGATATGGTAGCATAATTTCATGATTAGAATCACTAAAATTCTCAATCAATCTATCTATAGATTCAGGAGAAATAAGGGGTTCATCGCCTTGGATATCAACAATTATATCATCCGAATCTAAATTTAAGATTCTTGCGGCTTCCGCTATTCTTTCTGTACCATTTGAGTGATAATTTCCAGTTAAACAGCACTTAATATCATAGTCAAAACAAATTTTTACTACTTCTATAGAATCCGTACACACAACAACACTATCCAAGAGCTTTGATAATTTTGCCCTTAAAGCTACGTGAACTATCATAGGCATGCCCAAAATTGACAACAAAGGCTTGTTTGGCAACCTACTGCTTTCCATTCTACAAGGTATAAGACCAATCACTTTTTTATCCATAGCTCAATACCCTGTTCAGTATTTTTTTATATTAATATTTAACCTTTAATAGCATTATAATTAACTGATTACAAATAACTCTATTTTTGTTAAAAAAAATTTTAATATCAGTAATTCTCTCAATGCTTTTAAAGTTATTATTCTTAATAATAACTGATTGTTGTAATAACTTATTGCTTAACGTCGAATGGTGGCAGAGATTTTAGTGCTTCTGAAACGGTTAAATCCATTTTTACATCTTCTCTTTTTGTAATTAAATCATGGATATTATTTTGTAAAATAGAAGATTGAGAAATCAAAATCGACCAGTAATCATCATAAGGATACAGCTTTAACGTCGATATTTCTCCCGATGCCAATTCTCCCGATACGTCTTTAACATATCTATTGAAATTAGCAAAGATACCACCCTCTTTCACAATACGATGGATATTTTCAAAATAATATTGAATTGTCTTTTGTTTCATTTCCATCATAGATCTCATATTAATAACCACATCGATATATTTTTCCGGTACGCTATCCATCATCCAGCCTGGAAGAATTAAAAAGTCAAAATCTAAATCAAATATTGAACTTCCTTTGTCCAATAAATCCCTATAATAAAAAACTTTAGCATCAGGAAACTCCGTATTCAAATAATATGTTTGAACGGCAGATAGTTCAGGTAGGTCAAATAATATACATCTTGAATGCGGATACTTTTTCTTTAACTTTGACGCCAACAAACCATAACCAGAACCGATTTCACAAATTGTAGGTCTAAGATTTTCTTTTAATGTATCTATTGTTCGCGATATTTGCCAAAAATAATAAATATGCATAAGGTCAGTTAGACTGGTGATAATATTACTTTCTTTTACTATCTCTAATTTTTCTCCAGTTTTAAGATTAACCGAAACCTCCTTTGTCTTTAACACAGCCTTGCCAGTCACAGGCATACCATTGTTAGAGGCGATGCTACTAAGAACAAAATCAAGGGTACAGATTGAACTAATTAAATTAAATGTATCTGTTAATTTTTTTACATCCCTAACACTAGCGCTCAATATTCTGTGATCATGGTTTTTTCGAAGTGCCCAGACATCAATATTATTTTTATCCTTATTCCATCTAGTATTTTCTAAATCCATTAATTCATCGTTATATCCTATAGATATTGAGTTTCTTAAGAAATTTTTCCATGAGTTAGTTGATAAAATTGTTTTTTCATAATCACTAGGAAACACATCCCAATGCTTACTGTTAAAGTCATTAGGCATTTTATCTTTTGCTAAATTATAATTTTCAAGCATTTCATTAAATGGTGATGGTAATATTTTATCAGTTCTAAAAATCATATCAAATAGCTTCCTTCTCTTCAAAACTTGAGGGTGCAGGTAAAATTTTCTGCATGGCATTCCTTGCATCTGCGAGAGATTGATTATCTGAAGATGCGTTGTCAGTTGTATCATTTAAACAGAAAAAATCCAAACTACCAAATTGGTCAATTAGTTGATCTATTTGTTTTTTTGCATTCGTGCTAGCCGTCTCGATATGATTATAGGAATAATCTTTTATAAAAGCTAAATTATGTGCGAGCGCATAACGAAGAACAAAATCTGATATGATGGTTGGCTTATCCCATTGTCTAAAGGTTGTTGATCTAATTAACGTAAATAATTCTAATGCGTCGTCTTCAATATCATGCATCAAAGATTTAATCATAGGCCTAGGGGAATGTGCAAACGTTCGAGGTGTGTGGGTATAATTTTTATTAAACCTTCTAATACCTGGGGTTAACAATTTATTGTCAATTTGATCTTTCTTATTTTTCAACCATTTCTTTGATAGTCTGCTTGCATTTTCCAATGAATCAGAATCCTTAAGCATTTCAGTTCCAATAACTTCTGGTTCGTTTGACCATGACAAGTAAATACCACCATCAAAAAACCAATCGTCAATATTAACCGATTTTCCAAAAAAAACATCATCATTAAAGTAAAAATAATGCTCTGATAAATCTGGTATATGATGAATATAAGATTCAATATTAGCAGAATCAAAGATAGGCAAATGATGAGGCGAGATAAGATCACGATGGTCAACGAATGTAACCATTTCTGTATTTTTGAGCCATGCAGGTTTTTGCTGATCTGTTACAATAAACACATGGCCGTGATCAGGAAAAAACTTGTCTAGCGCACGAAGGCTATACCGTAATTCTTGGTTATCTCGAAAGCGACCCTCTACATTACCATATGCAGCTAACTTATAACTAGACGTAATCTCTAGTTCAGCTTTCTGTTTTCTTAAACGCCAATTCGGATCATTGCCATCTACCCAAAGATAAACAATATCAATATTTTTTGAGTTAATTAGAATTTTCCCTTTTTCTTTATGAGGCTTTCCTCCTGATCAACGTTATGTGTCTTACAAGATACTTTTTTAGAATAATCTATACTTAGATAAAAGTAAAAACTTATAACGCAAATATCTCAAAATTAACCACGGGACGTGCGTGATCGTTGGCGCTTTGAGCTACGTTTTAAAGGCCCGCCAGTAATTCCTGGTTTAGACCTTATTTTAGTCACATGCGGATTACCACCCTGTACTTTTTGTTTTTGGCCCTGTTGAGATTTTGGTTTTCCTGCTTTATTAGACCGTGATTGAGATATTGAACGCCGCCTCGCTTTTGGTTTTGGTTTTTCAATATCAACAACGTTTGAATGAGTAGATATTCCATCTGTATTGTAAGGATGGTCATCCATTATTGAGATTTTTTGACGGGTAAGTTTTTCAATATCCTTTAAATAAGCTCGTTCTTCTGGATCACAAAATGAAAGAGCGACCCCTGATGCCCCAGCACGCGCAGTCCTTCCAATACGATGAACATAACTATCGGGTTCGTTTGGAAGTTCAAAATTAATTACATGAGTAACACCATCAACATCAATGCCACGTGCAGCGACATCGGTTGCAACCAGTGTACGAATTAAGCCTTCGCGGAAATCAGTGAGCACTTTTTGCCGAGCATTTTGTGATTTATTGCCATGAATGGCACCCGATGAAATACCTAGATTCTCTAGCTTACGTGAAACTTTATTGGCACCATGTTTAGTTCTGGTAAAGATCAATACACGAATTAAATCATCGTTCTTCAATACAAATTCTAAAAGATCTTGCTTACGAGATTTAGGCACCATCAAAACATGTTGTGTTACTTTTTCTACGGTTGTAGCTGCTGGAGCAACTTCAACACGAACAGGATTATCAAGAAATGTCTTAACCAAGTTTTCAACGCTAGAAGGCATAGTTGCAGAGAACATAACAGTTTGGCGTTTTTTAGGAAGCTGTTGGATAATACGCTTTATATCACGAATAAAACCCATATCAAGCATTCTGTCCGCTTCATCAAGGACTAAAAACTCAACCTTGCCAAGAGTAGTAATATGACCTTGGTTCATTAAATCTAACAGGCGGCCGGGTGTTGCGATTAAGATATCAACGCCGCTAACCATCGCTTTTATTTGTGGTTTTTCAGAAACTCCACCGTAGACTAAAGTGGTGCGCAAATGTGAATATTTACCATACGCATTAATATTATCGGCAATTTGTACAGCTAGTTCGCGTGTTGGCGCTAGAATAAGGGCTCTTGTTGCTTTAGCTTCTCGCCTACCTTCAGCTTTTAGTAATTTCTGCATAATTGGCAACGAAAATGCAGCTGTTTTTCCAGTCCCAGTCTGAGCTACACCAACCAGATCTTTACCACCTAGAATGAAAGGGATAGCCTGACTTTGAATAGGTGTAGTCTCCTTGTACCCAATTTCTTCAACGGCCTTAAGGATAGAAGCCCTAAGATCAAGCTCCGCAAATTTGAGCATAGATTGTTCTTTCGTATTTTTTTATTATAGATTCTTACGATTAATCGTAACACTCAAAAGTCCGGTATCATTGGCTTAAAAAGTTAAATAAATCAAGAACTTATTTCAAGTATTACGGCTAGCATGTAATAAAAATATATTTTTACTTATTTACAACATTACACAGTTGTTATTTCACTATATTATCAATAATTTGTTAATTAATTGTATATCAATTAATCCTATTACATTAGCTTAAGATCTTATGTTGAAAACTTTAAACCTTGCGGTAATACTAAACTCTTGCTAAACGACATCTGGATAACAAAAGTTTAACCGGAGTAATACATGCGCCATGCTTCGGTCATCCCTTCTGGCGAAAGATGAACAGTGTCTATATGCCAAATGAGATTTGAAAAACCATCTCCTCTGTCTGTTAGTTTATATACATCTAAAAAATCAAACCCTATCTCAATAGACTTGCTTTTAAGCAAATCATTGAACTCTCTAATTAAATTAATTAATTCTGTAACTTTCTCTTTTGAAATATTTTTTAAGCTAATATTTGGACAAGGCACACCTTGTATGATGATCTTGTGATTATAATAGTCATTCATTTTGTAAATATACTTAAGGTAACTTTCTATTGTACGCAGAATCAGTTCGGTAATATTTTTTTCTGGGTATTTATTTTTATGTTTAATTATTCCACTATCTAACCTGCAATCAATCTCGCCTATTGCTAATAAAATTTTACTAGATTTTGGGAGAGATCGAAATATATTCTCAAATTTTATTTTATATTTATTCTTGATAGAATTTCCTAAATACCATTGTTTGCATCCCATGATCAACAATGACTTGCACAAAAAATTATTATCTGAAGTTTGTACCCGAAGTCCGTGACTAACTAACGCATGACTTTCGCCAATTACATAGATATTTTTATCGATTGTTGTATTAAGACTTTTAGAAGATTTGTTTTCATGCCAACTTAGTATTTTTAACAAGTAATTCTGGTAAATTTTTTCATTTAGAAATTCAACGGTTAACTTGTTTTGAATTTCAGAAGATTCTAAGAGGTATTTTTTGCTTATCGTAAAGTCATCTTTTAAGAATCTATGTATTGCAAGTATGACAGCAGCCCTCAATCCAAAGCTATCTCTATCTACTATCAATAGATTTTCTAATACACAAATTTCTGCATCTAAATTATTCATATAACCCAGAACCATTGATAAATTTATCATGGCTTCGGCATAGTCTGGTTTAAGTATTATCGCCTGCCTATAGCTTGCTTCAGCTTCCTCTAGTCTGCCAATTTCTTGCAGCACCAAACCTAAGTTAGAGTGGAATTCCGCAAAGTCTGGTTTTAGTTCTATTGCCTTTCTATTGCTGGATACTGCATCTTCTAATCTACCCATTTTTTGCAGTGTGTTACCCAAGTTTCTATAGTTTTCAGCAAAATTTGGTTTAATTACCATCGCTCGCCTATAGATTGTTTCAGCCTCCTCTAACCTATTAAGTTCTTGTAGCATGAGACCTAAGTTATTATGAACTTCTAAAAAATCTGGTTTAAGTTCTATTGCTTGTCTGTAGATTGTTTCAGCCTCTTCTAATCTATTAAGTTCCTGTAGCACGAGACCTAAGTTGTTATAAATTTCTGCATCATCCGACTTAAGTGTTATTGCTTGTCTATAACTTGCTTCAGCTTCTTCAGATCTGCCAAGTTCTTGCTGCATAAACCCCAAGGTATTATGGAATTCTGCAAATCCGGGCTTTAGTTCTATTACCTTTCTATAACTTGATACTGCATCCTCTAATCTACCGAGTTCTTTGAAGGCATTTCCCAAGTTGTAATGAGCTTCGGCATAGTCAGGTTTCAATTCTATTACCTTTCTATAGCTTGCCACTGCATCTTCTAATCTACCAAGTTCTTTGAGTATATTGCCCAAGTTGTAATGAGGTTCGATATAGCCAGATCTAAGTAATATTGCTTGCCTACAACTTTCTTCGGCTTCTTCTAATCTTCCTAGTTGTTGCAAAGTATTTCCTAGATTATTGTGGGCTTCGGCGTCTTGCGTATTTAATTCTACAGATTTTTGATTGATAACTAATGCATCAGATATCCTGCCTGTTAGTTGGAGCACTACACCAAGAATCTTCCAGCTAAATTGATGGAGAGGAAACTGTTTAGTAATGACTATTGCTAACTTCTCTGCATCCTCATACCGTGCATTCTTATAGTGATCAAAAAGACTATATAATTTCTCTCGAGGAGGAGTTTGCTCTTTGATATCCGACATTGATTAACCTCTATTCTAACTCAATACATCTACTCCCATTCTACACGATACATTGATTCATTTCTACGTAAAAAGAATGGAGTAAACGGGCCGTTATAAGCAGCCTTAATAACATTACTCTTGATAAGAATAGAATCTTTATTCAATGCATCTGCCAGCAAAGCAGAGTGTCTTTTATGGTTTTGGTTAGTATAACGTCCTGAATATTTAATGACTGCATAATATCCACCTTTCACCGTAACTAATTTTACATTATATTCGTTAGGCAAGGGAGCGGTTTCTCTTGTATAGGTTTCTGGTAAGAAAAAATGCATCACTAATCCACTACCTTCGTCTGATTCTATAACAGGGGTTGTCATTGAAATCTTTGATGATCCTTGGTTTGAACCAGAAATATACTTAAATAAGCGCCTAAATGAACTATCTTCCCCTGAAGTCTGAAGAGTTTGAACGGCAAGACGATCTTCGTAATATCTTATTTCATAAATATCAGTACTTTTGATTAACTCATATTTTGGTTCTTCGTATGCCATTGTAGTTCCGATTGAATTAACAAAGAGAAAAAGACTAAAGATTATAATTTTTAAATACATTTAATTTTCTTAACAACCCTGCTAGTTATGATGTCTTATGTATTCTATAGTAAGTATTATCTAAGGCAAATACAAATCTAAAGGTTTTAGTTCATTATGGTTTATCCACGGATAATCCTAAAGACAATTAATTTAAATCATCTTTTTCTATTATCAAGCGCATAGTTGCCTGCACCTCCAGCTACTAAAAATAAAAAACCACCTGCTATAGCAATATTTTTCATGAACATTATCATATCAACTTGATTGCTTAAATCTGAATGAAATATTAAAGCTGATACAAGGCAGAAGCCGGCTAAAAGAAAAGCTGCAATTTTAGTTTGCCAGCCTAAAATTATTGCTAGAGCACCAACTATCTCAAGGAGTATTACTAATGGCAGAAAGCTGCTAGAAACACCCATAGATTCCATCCAACCAGAAGTATTGGAGTAGTTGCCAGCTTTATTCAAACCTGACATTAAGAACATTAATGAAATCAATAAACGCCCTAAAGGAGCGCTTAAGTTTTCTATTGTTAAGAAAATTCTGTTATTTTTTAACATATAATAAAATTCCTTATTTGTTATTTTTTTTATGCTTAGCTTCATAAGCTTCTTTTTTCTTTGTAAAATCTTCTTCACTTAAGGCGTGCCATCCTATACACTTCCCAGTTGGCGATCTACCGCACCCACAATTTTTTTCTTCAGTCATTTATATCTCCTAATGTTAAATTTATTTATTAATTAATTGTTTATATTATTATCAAAAAGATGTTAATAGTATTATTAGTTATAAGTTTAGTAACTTGAGGGTATCAATAGATGATTTTTCAAAATGGCTTTGATGCAATGATTAAAGTGGCTCGGAATAAAAGCTTTACAAAAGCAGCATCTGAATTAGGTGTTTCCGGAGCTGCAGTTAGTAAGCAAATTAAAATACTTGAAGATCGATTGCAGTTGGTTCTTTTTAATAGAACGACAAGAGTGGTGACTTTAACAGAAGCGGGAGAACAGCTTTTTGAAACCCTTAATCGCAGCGAAGAAGAAGTATCTTCTGTTCTTAGAAAAATAGTTGATGGCATCGAACGGCCAACAGGTAGACTCAAGATTAATGCTCCAATGGCATTTGGAGAGAGGTTTCTGGTTGATGTCATCATTGATTATGCAAAAAAATACCCTGAGGTCATTTTAGATATAGATTTCGATGATAAGAAAATAAATATAATTGAAGAAGGGTACGATCTTGTAATTAGAATAGGTAAATTAGATGATTCTAGATTAATAGCTAAACGTCTTTGTGATTTCTCTGCAACTGTTTGTGCTAGTCCATCTTATATTGAAAAATATGGATACCCCTCTATACCTGAAAACTTAAAAAACATCCCTGCAATAATATATAAAAACACTACCTCAGCATTAACTTTGAATTATAGTCATAAAAAAACTAAAAAAGAAGGTACTGTAAATTTATCTCCAGCTATTTATACAAACACTGTTGAGGTGTTATTGAATAGTACTTTAAAAGGGATTGGATTTTGTAGAATACCAGATGTTTTTTGTGATCAATTTATAAAAGAAGGAAAGTTAGTCAAGCTATTGCCTGATTATTCTTTCGTTCCTGAAAGAGGTATATATGCCATATACCCAGACAGAAGATACCTTCCAATGAAAGTAAGGTTGTTTATAGATGATTTGTCTAAAAATCTAAGAGCGTAAATTGTAAGTACTTTTGATTAGCTTTTATTTTTAAATACTTTTAATTTTCTTACTAACTTCTTTTAATTACGATCTCTTATGCATTCTATACCAAGTTTAAAATATTCATTTGAATTTCTACAGGCTATTGAGATAGACGCTTCATCGTCTAAAGAAGCCAGAGCTTTTCGCCATATTAAAACTCTTTCTTTATATCCCCTTAACCACTGAACATCCCATACATTATCTAACGCAAAAACAAATCTCTTAGGGTTATTATTCATTAGATTTCTCCATTTTTTTTGAAGATTATTATCTTTATCAAATAAATTTATCCACCCTTGCTGACCTCTTCCTTTCTTCATTTTAAGTTTCATTTCGTTATCAGCATGTGATGTCATAAAATGAATATTTTTAGTATTATTTATAATAAATTCTGCCTCAGAAAATTTAACTTGCGCCATATGCATTAACAAAAAATTGCTATCAGGATTCTTGTTACCTAAAGTTACCAACTGTTTCAATATTTTCTTAGAGTCGGTTTCGTAATCATTTAACTCAACATGTATGATAACAGATTTATTGTCCTTGATGATAATATCTATAGCCTCTGAAACTCTTTTTGAGGACAAATCTAAATTAATACCATCATATTTTAGTTTACTATGATTGTGAGGTGCATGCTGCACTATGATTTCACCAAATCCTACATAATTCATATTGCTTTCTTGCGCAGTCTTTTTCAAGAACTTCAGACGGTTGTTTGCTTCTTCTGAACTGGTGTTTTTTCTCATGTAACCACCTAATTTTGTTGGTATTAGATAGCGAACCTTATTTCCTGTTTCTTGTTTGATTGCTAATAATTCTTCCTTAATCTTTCCTGGTTTTAACCTGAATGATAAAAGAGTAAAATCTACATCAGTTTTATTTATCACCTCAGACAACTGTTGAGAGGATATCAATGCACCCTTTTGACTATGCGCGTCTACAAGCGTTCCATTGAAGAAATTATTAGCGTAGGCGGGACTACAAGTTAGTATTATGACTAGTAATCCAAATAATAACTGTCTCATAAAATTTTCTTATCTCGCATTCTGTTCGATTTAAACTGGTTAACGCACCAAATCCATATTACTAATTTTTTAAACAAATTACCTCCGCTAACGACGTATTTCAACACCGGCAACTGATGTTGTTACATGCCTTTCGCCCGGTAACTCGCCGCCACGCGTTCAATAGCTAGCAAGAATGCTGCCGTACGCAGATCGGGAACATCTTTGCGGGTGTGCCAAGCCTCGCGGAAGGACTGATAGGCAACTCGCATCGTGTCATCCAACCCCGAACGCACCAGTTGCAATTCGTCAGCGCCGCGCAGGTATTTTTCCTTAAAGTTGGAACTCATAGACCAGTTATCTCCTGAATAGCGATCCAGTCGCTCCAGTTCGTCGACTAACAGCTGATGACGGGCCTCTTCTTGGCGTCGCTGCATGCGGCCAAAACGAATATGGCTTAGGTTTTTTACCCATTCAAAATAAGAGACCGTAACACCCCCTGCATTGGCATACATATCGGGAATGATTACCACACCTCTCTCGCATAAAATATCATTGGCCCCAGAGGTGACCGGACCATTTGCAGCCTCTATCAACAGTGGCGCCTTGATGCGGTCTACATTATTTAAATTAATCACACCCTCAATGGCAGCAGGGATTAAAATATCACAAGACTCTTCTAGTACCAGCGCTCCGTCTACCACATATGTCGCATTAGGAAAGCCTTTGACACCTCCATTCTCAGCAATCCATTGGTGAACTGCCTCTACATCCAAACCTTTCGGGTCCAGCAAAGCACCATCCTGCTCGATAATGCCGATGATTAATGAACCGTCTTCGGCGGCAAGAAATTTAGCGGCGTGATAACCTACATTTCCTAATCCCTGAACGATGACGCGCTTGCCGTCAAGACTGCCGTCTAAATTAGCCTTAGCAACATCTTCGGGATGGCGGAAAAATTCTCGCAGGGCATATTGTACACCCCGGCCTGTCGCCTCGACCCGGCCGGCGATGCCCCCAGCATTGAGTGGCTTGCCGGTCACACAGGCGCGCGCATTGATATCGGTGGTATTCATCCGCGCGTATTGGTCAGCAATCCATGCCATTTCGCGTTCGCCTGTGCCCATATCCGGGGCTGGGACGTTTTGCGAGGGGTTAATCAGATCGCGCTTTATCAACTCATAGGCAAAGCGCCGTGTAATCAACTCAAGTTCATTTTCATCATATTTACGGGGATCAATTTGTAACCCTCCCTTGGAGCCACCAAACGGGACTTCAACCAGCGCGCATTTATACGTCATCAAAGCAGCAAGAGCCTCAACTTCATCCTGATCCACTCCCATTGAATAGCGGATTCCACCTTTAACCGGGTCGGTATGTTCTGAATGGACTGCACGATAGCCAACAAATGTCTGGATGCGACCGCGCAGTTGCACACCGAAACGGACTGTATAGGTTGCATTACAAACCCGTATTTTTTCCTCAAGCCCTGGCGATAAATCGATCAGGGCCGCCGCCCGATTAAACATGAGGTCAACATTTTCGCGGAAACTTGGTTCTTTTATATTTTTCATCAGATGTCCTTTTGTCGACACGGGAATTCCGTTTAACTTTAGGAGAGATTATCGATTAAATCAATTAGTTATATTTTGTGTGGAAACTTTGTATAACCAATTATATTATTAATCCTTATAGATTTCCAATATATCAAAGCTTTTTTTCTTTATTCCAAAATGGGACCATCGAACTCCAGACGCCATCCCTTAAAAATCTATGATAGAGTGCTCCAAGCACATGCACGCCAATAAGCCAATAGGTTGAAGTGACCGAAAACTCATGCAACGAAACTATAATCTCAATTAAAAATCCACTTTTGTAACCGAACCAAAATAATGCGCCTATCATCAAACCAGTAACTGCGATTACGGTTACACTTAGATACATTCCATAATGAACCAATTTAGCTGCTATTTTTTGTATTTTAGGAGTATTTGTAGGCAAAGATGACGTTTGAGTTTTTTTCATATAAATAAAACGAATTACAACAAATAAGACGAATAGTACTGCGAATATAATTTCAAATTTAAGAAGAGAAGTATTTTCTAATTGATTTATATCATTTATTTGCTTAAAAATTGCGTATATAAATAAAATTACAAAACCCCAATGAAAGATTTTTGCTAAAATACTATAATGTTCAGTAGATTTTTTCTCATTCAATTCTGTCAATAGATCTTCTCCGAAAAATTGTTTTTAGTAGTTTAACCAGATGACCTTTACTGAATTAGTTTTAAACTAACCCTAATCTCACAATAGATTTAGCAGTTTCAGATATACAACCTTTTGCAGGATTAAATTTTAATCCCAATAAATC
>Ga0055584_100000671_pt1 | contig 32548 bp, 30 predicted proteins | sample OSDHelmetaG_FD_58716 | JGI IMG/M metagenome (GOLD analysis project Ga0055584, IMG submission 58716) | Pelagic marine sediment microbial communities from the LTER site Helgoland, North Sea, for post-phytoplankton bloom and carbon turnover... | ecosystem: Environmental > Aquatic > Marine >... | reverse complement strand
CTTTCTCCGTAATAGAGATGCTTTCAACAAGCATTGAAGCTGAAATTGTTTTTTGCAAATTGCAACATTATCGCAAATTTCGCAAACTTCTCTTAGTTTGGGGTATCAATCAGGCTTTTTGGTGGTTCTGAAACAGTAAGTTAACCTATCAATTGCAGGGAAGATATTAGCTAGTTCTTGAGTCGATGATGATCAATCAGGATTCATTAAGAGTCGTCTACAAATTTCATTGAATCTTTGACACACGCGGTACGGTTATTGCATCGTTGAAATGTTTTAGAAATTCAGACTATTTTAACGGGCTACAAGGTTTTCAAATGGCCGAAACAAAAAAAGAAGCACAAGCAGCGACAAAACAATCCTCACAGGAAACTGAAGGTCAGAGCCTTTTGCAGATCCGCGAGTTGCTTTTCGGGGAACAACAAAGGCAACATGAGCAAGGTTTTGACAAGCTGAACCAATCACTTAGCGAGCTAGAAGGGCGTCTTTCTGCCGCCAAGTCAGAGTTAGAGACTGCGCTCAAGCAAGCAAGCGAGATGGCTAGTCGCGACCTCAGTCAGGTCGAGAAAAGAGCGGAAACGTCTCTTGCCGCCCAGCAAAAATCCATGATGAGTATGCATGAGTCTCTGGACCGTGACACAGCGGGTTTAAGGGAAGATCATAATCAGGCTGTGGATAGTATCGCAGAGCAATTGTCTTTGATCAGAGATCAGCTTGAAAATGAGCAACAGAAGCGACGTCATTTGGCGAATGCTCTGAAAGCTTTAGCGGAGGGGTTGGTAGACGACTGAATTTGATCGCTGATCAGCGAAAGTCAATCTATGGCAACTCAACCAACAAACCTTAGTCCTGTAGAAGAGCTCCGGGAACTGATTCTCGGGCGCGAGCGTTTGGATATCCAAACGTTGAAAGATCGATTAGGACAAGTTGAAAGTAAGTTCTCTTCCCCAGAAGCCTTTGAACACGAAGTCTCTCAGGTATTCTCAGGGGCTTTGAAGGCAGCGTCTGGCGCAGAGCGTCAGCGGTTGGTGACTATTCTTTCTGGCTTATTGTCTAGTTCTGTTCGTCAAGAAATTAAGCTAGCACAGCCCGAAATTTTGGATGCACTCTATCCAGCCGCGTCGCAATTGGTTGCAGAGGGTATCAGAGCTTCGTTTAGAGATCTCAAGAAGTCGATAGAAAAACAAATAGCAGCAAGACTGTCGATTTTTCAGGCTCTTAAAGTTAAGGCCAAAGCCATGATGACTGGCAGGTCAGAGGCCGAGATTTGGCTGGAAGTCAACCCGCCTTTTGATATCGAACAAGCCTTAGTCATTCATAAACAATCTGGATTGTTGATCGCTAGTTATCAAAACCAATCAGACGATGAGCTTGAGGGCGGTGGAGACACCACTCACGACCCTGATTTAGTCAGCGCGATGTTGACTGCCATCATGGGGTTTGCCAAGGACGCTATGTCAGAAGACAGCACTGGTGAACTGACGTCACTTGAGTTTGCAGATGGCGTGTTGCTTATCCAATCTTCTTCTTCGGTCATTCTGGCGTTAAAGGTAAAAGGCCACCCGTCCGAGGAATTCCGTGATTGCTTCAGTACAGAATTTCATTCTTTTGTGCGGAGTTGGAGCGGTAGCCTAGCGACATTTGACGGTGAATTGGAAAAGGAAGAAGAGACAGAGATCAACGTTGGCTTGGAAGCACTTATTGATCGGTTAGAAACAAACGTTGAACGACCTGCAGCGAGATCTGAAAAGAAGAGCAGGGGAACAATGCGATTTGTCCTCTTGGCCTTCTTGTTTGTTATGGTCGTTGTCGGCGCATTTTACATCATACTCGATTGGTGGCGCGACCGTATCGTTGATCAGGCTCAAGAAACGATTTATTCCACTGCTTCTGTCACGGGGTATCCCCTAACCGCTAGTTACGACGACGAATTTAATCTTATTCGCGTTATCGGTATTGTACCAACACGTTTTGTCGCCGAAGAATTACGCGAAAATCTCCGCCGGAGTTTAGGGGGGAGAGAAGTTAGCTTTAATCTGCGTGTCTTACACGATGAATTGGTTGCTCAAACGGCAAGAGAGCAAACAGCTCTCATGGTGACCAACAGCCGCGGCGTTAAGAAGTTGGAGACCGCCATTTCGCTGCTAAGACGAGAAATCCAAAAATTTGACGCTGAATTGGCTGATGGCCGATTTGAAGACGGTCTACGCAAAGGATTTGCTGAAGATTTGGCCACAATGGGTAATCGTATCGGTCAGATGGAACGTTTCATTGCAGAAGCCGACGGATTGAGAATTCCAGCGGTTGGGCCGGTACAAGTCGAGCCTGACGAGGAAACGATACCGGATCCGTTCACGGAAACAGTTTCGGTTGATAGTCTCAGTCTAGAAGAAATAAATCATCAGCTCCTCAATGCTGAGGAAGCGTCGTGCCGTGATCTTTTGACAGAGTTTGTCCAAGCCGGGCTAGACAATGCGTTTGTGCAAGCAGCTCTCAATACTACCGGGGATCAGTTCTCCTTGAGTCCGCTTGATTTTGAAGGGTTAGCGCGATGCTCCACTTTTGAGTTTGATCGTCAAGGACAGCTTTACGACGAAGCAAAAGCAAAGAAGATTATCGATGCACTTGCGGGTAAAGCCTGGGGAGAGCTGGGTGAAAGAACCCTAGAAATCAGAGCCTACGTTCAGCTCTATCGTGAAGAGACGGAAAATCGACATTTTGCAGAACGTATAGCAGGTGACATTCAAAAGCGCCTCCTCGCCAAGGGCATTCCAGCAGAATGGGTGAAAATCACTCCTATAATTGCTGATCAACAGCGTGTGGGGAACGGAAGTTCTTGGAGAACGTCAGATTTCGTATATTTTGGATTGATGGATAAAAACCAAGAATCTGAATAGCTTTGTCCAAAGCAAAAAAAATCTGTGTGCTCGGTGAATTTGCAGTCGGTAAGACTTCGTTAACCCGTCGCTATGTCCTAAACTCTTTCTCACCTGATTATCAAGCAACGCTTGGCGTGAGCCTCTACAAGGCAACTGCAAACCTCCAACGGGGAGAAGAAGTTGCTTTAGTACTGTGGGATGTTGAGGGCGGAGAATATAGAGCCTCTGCACTCGACCGTTATGTTCCAGGCGCGAGTGGTGCTTTTTTGGTGAGCGATGTAACAAGGCCCAAGTCTGTCGAGGCTTTGTCCTTTTTTGCTGAACGGTTTCAAAGCCTCTCACCTGGTTGCCCGATGGTGTTTGCTGCGAACAAAGTGGATTTAGCACACCAAGAGGAGACGGTTAATCTAGCTCGAGATATCGCAAAAACGTTTGATGCATCGCTGATGGAAACCAGTGCCGCTGACGGTACTGCGGTACCCGAAGCATTCTCAAGTCTCGCTAATGAAATTTACTTGAGAGCTGAAGGATGACTAAAACATCACCAGGCCCTTTAGCGACAAGTCATTTATTACTTTCGTTGGAAAGAGGTGAGTTCTCGGCATTTTCGATCAGTGAAGCGGGGTTTGTTTTATCTCGCGAAGGCCATTTGTTCCCTGGGCTAAAGATCGGTTCGTTGGCCGTTGACACGTTGTTCTTTCTGGACGGTTTAGAGATGACAATCGAAGCATTGTTGGCGAACGAGCTTGCAAGCTTCAAATTGCCCAATGTTCGCATGATGGTGTCCGAGAAGATTGAACGGGATTATACGTTTGAGCTAACCTCTTCCCCGGGAAAAGATGGCAATCAATTCTGTGTGTACGTTTGGGATGTGACTGAAACCGCTATCGCTCAACAGGCTATTGTCCATCGACATAACAGTGTCAACTTGGAGAACGAACGCCTGGAAGAAGAAAAGGTCAACACAGAAGAGTTGATGCGCAGCCAATCGCATTTCTTGGCCAATATTAGCCATGAGTTGCGCACACCCCTTACGCTGGCATTGGGCAATTGCGATCTGTTACGGGATCAAACCGTCTATTTGGATGAACAAGCGAGGAATTCTTGTTTAACTGATATTCGTGACAACGCAGAAGAGCTGTTGGGCTTTGTGTCCGATCTACTTGACTACTCAAAAATTGATGCTGAGAACTTGGTTCTCATTGATGAAACGGTTGATGTAGGCGCCGAACTGGACCGCTTGACCCAGCAATTCCGCCGCGATGCTCTTGACCGGAGGCTGAGTTTGAAGTCGCAAGTTCCACCGACGCCAATCAAGTTGAGAGCTGAGCGGCGGCGCATTCGGCAAATTTTAACGAATTTGTTGACTAATGCCTTGAAATTCACCCCCAAGGGTGGGACCGTTTCTCTTGGTGTGACGGACAAAGAAAATGGTATAGCTTTATTTGTGAAAGACACGGGTCTCGGTTTAACAGCCGACGAAATGGCCCAAATCGGCAAACCTTTCATTAAATTTGAAAAACATCCTTTGCACAACCAGTTGGAATCAAACGGTTTAGGACTAGCTCTGACAAAGAAACTCATAGAAGCTCATGACGGTGAAATGGTTGTGCAAAGCAATGTCGGAGAGGGAACCCATGTGACGGCTCTGTTTCCAAAAGAGAGGAGACTTTAGGTCCTAACCAGATTAAACTCGATAGAGATCAAAAGCACCAAAGGAACCTGTTCCATGCCTCTGGATAACAAAGCTGTCATTCGTCAGACTGCCTGTCCCCACGATTGTCCAAGTGTTTGCGCTCTGGATGTCGAAGTGTTGCCAGATGGAAAAATCGGGAAAGTCAAAGGAGCGAAGTCCAACTCCTATACCCTAGGAGTGGTCTGTGCCAAAGTTGCCCGCTATTCGGAACGAGTCCACCATCCTGATCGGTTATTGAAGCCTTTGAGAAGGGTGGGGGAAAAAGGTGTTGGCATTTCTGCTTTCGAGGAAATTTCTTGGGATGAAGCTTTAGATGCGGCGGCAGATGGATTGCTGAAAGCCGAAGAGAAATATGGTGCTGAGACTGTCTGGCCTCACTTCTTTGCCGGCACAATGGGTTGGGTTCAAAGAGATGGTATTGAGCGTTTACGTCACGCGAAAAAGTACTCCCGCCAGCATTCATCCATTTGTACGGCCCTGCCGGATGCCGGTTGGAACGCGGGCATCGGCGACAAGCGTGGACTAGATCCAAGAGAAATGGCCTCGTCTGATTTGATTGTTATGTGGGGCGGTAACCCGGTGGCAACACAGGTTAATGTCATGACGCACATTGCCAAAGCGCGGAAGGAGCGGGGGGCGAAACTCGTTGTCGTCGACCCTTACCGGACGGGCACAGCAGAAGCAGCGGACATCCATTTGCAGCTTAAACCCGGAACGGATGGTGCTTTGGCGGCAGCGATTGGGCACGTGCTCCTAAGGGATGGTTTATGCGACCTCGGCTATCTCTCTCGCTACACTGACTGGGATGGGGAGCTTGAAGAACACTATAGTACCTGTTCTTCTGTTTGGGCTGCCGAGATAACAGGCTTGTCTGTGGATGAGATAGAATCATTCGCGAAACTTTACGGCCAGACTAAGAGATCATTTCTTCGTCTGGGCTATGGATTTACTCGGTCCCGAAATGGTGCTGCAAATATGCAAGCCGCGACCTGCTTGCCAGCACTTACCGGCGCTTGGCAATATGAAGGCGGCGGCGCTTTGTACAGCAACACTGGCATGTACAGTAACATCGATAAGACTTTGATCGCAGGTTTAGATGTATTGGACAAATCCGTCCGGCTTCTCGATCAAAGCCGGATCGGGCCGATTTTGACCGGCGACAAGCAAGATCTTGGTGACGGTCCTCCCATCACTGCCTTGTTTATTCAAAACACCAACCCCGTTGTCGTCAGCCCTGAAAGCAACAAAGTCCATGAAGGCTTCATGAGAGACGATTTATTCGTCGTTGTTCATGAACAGTTTATGACGGAGACGGCGGCGATGGCTGATATCGTTTTGCCAGCCACGACGTCAATGGAGCATGACGATATTTACAGTTCCGGCGGGCACACTCATTTCCATGTCACACAGAAAATTATCGATCCCATTGGTGGTTGTCGATCAAACCACGATGTGAATTCAGCTTTGGCAAAGCGGCTAGGCGTTGAGCATCAAGGTTTCGACATGTCTGCCTGGCAGGTGATCGAAGAAACCTTCAAACGCTCGGGTTTAAAAGACGCCAATCAAGTATGTGAAGATCGTTGGATTGATTACGCGCTACCTTTTGAGGAGGCACATTTCTTGAACGGTTTCCCTCACCCCGATGGACGGTTCCGATTTAAGCCTGACTGGCCATCGATGGGCCCCTTGGGGCACAAGATGCCGAGATTGCCCGGCTACTTTGATTATTATGATCAGAAGTCTGAAAGACACCCCTACCGATTGGTGACTGCACCTGCACGGCAGTTTCTGAACACCTCTTTTACTGAAACAAAAGGCAGCATGAGTCGAGAAGGGCGGCCCCAGGCAAAAATCCACCCAGACTTGGCAGCAGACTTAGGTGTCGGCGATGGAGAGATGGTCGTTCTGGGCAATGATCAAGGGCAAGTTCGTCTTCACGCGGAAGTGTTTTCCGGCCTCCAAAAGGATACTATCGTGGTGGAATCCATCTTTCCGAACCACAAATTCATTGATGGCATGGGCATCAATGCTTTGATCTCTGCGGAAGCGGCTCCGCCCAATGGTGGTGCTGTGTTTCACGATACCGCAGTTTGGATAAAGAAGTCGAATTGAGCTAGGCGTGAACGTTTAGAACTTCTATATCCATAGCCAAAATCTACCAGAAAGCCCGGACCTTTATGCTTGACCAACACCAGTTTGCTCCTTCCATCTTGCGCGAATATGACATCAGAGGTGTCATAGGTGAAACGCTGGGACCAGATGACGCTTATGCGATCGGACGTGGCTTCGCGACGATCGTCCGCCAACATGGTGGCAAGCGTGTTTGTGTTGGGTACGATGGTCGTTTGTCCTCGCCGGAGTTGGCTGATCGCCTAATCCAAGGGATCAAAGATGCCGGTGCAATCGCTGTTTTGATCGGTCTTGGCCCGACACCTCAACTTTATTACGCAGTTCACACCTTGGAAGCCCATGGCGGTATCATGGTTTCCGGTTCGCACAACCCGCCCAACCACAATGGCTTCAAGTTCATGCTCGGCCAGAAGTCCTTCTTCGGGGAAGATATTCAGGCTTTGGGACGGCTAGCAGCTGAAGGAGGCTTCTTATCTGGAGACGGCGGGGAGGAGATCTTTGATCTTAAAGAATCCTACATTGACGCTTTGTTGACAGGTATTGAAAAGGCCGGTGATCGTGAGCTGAAAGTAGCCTGGGACGCAGGTAACGGTGCCGCTGGTGAAATCATGGCTTCGCTGTCGTCAAAGGTACCTGGGCAACATCATTTATTGTTTGAAGAAATAGACGGACATTTCCCTAATCATCACCCCGATCCAGCTGTATTGGCAAATTTAGTCGACCTGCAGAACACTGTGAAAGATAAGTGCTGTGATGTTGGCCTCGCTTTTGATGGCGATGGAGACCGTGTAGGTGTTGTTGATGATAAAGGCGAGGTAATTTGGCCAGATCAACTGATGATCCTTTATTCTCAGGCTGTTTTGAAATCAATGCCTGGCGCGACAATCATCTCTGACGTTAAAGCCAGCCAAATTCTCTTTGATGAAATCGCAGCAGCAGGCGGCGAACCTTTGATGTGGAAGACGGGCCATTCCCTCGTCAAAACAAAGATGGCGGAAACCAAAGCGCCCTTAGCGGGGGAGATGTCAGGGCACATCTTCTTTGGGGACCGGTTCTTTGGTTTTGACGACGGTTTGTACGCTGCTGTGCGATTGTTGGAACTCATGACGCAGCTTGATCAGCCTTTGAGCGAAATTCGCAAGGCTTGGCCAGTGCTTGCCAATACACCAGAAATTCGCTTTCAATGCGATGATGACAAGAAGTTCGCGGTCGTTGATGCCGTCAAATCCGCCGCCGAGAAAGAAGACTGTCAGTTGATTGCGGTTGATGGTGTGCGGGCAGTTTATCCGGAGGGGTGGTGGTTGCTGCGGGCATCGAACACACAAGATTCTCTCGTAGCTAGAGTCGAAGCGAAAGATGAGGAAGCAGTTGTCCTGCTGAAATCGAAACTAAATGCCGTTCTGAAGGTGCATAATCTCGTTTTGCCAGATTAATCGAATTGGCTAGGCCGATAATTTCTGAGTCAAGGGCTTGAAAATCACTCAAAGAACACTTTTTATAGAGACCATTGATAAGTGGTTCTCGACTTTGAACCGAAAGGTAATGAATTGAAGGATGCTCCTTTGATCGCGTCTAACGATCCAAGACGACTGGATGACGGTGGCATTGGTCCCGGTGTTGTGCTTGAAGCCAAGCCCAAAACCAAGAAGCCAGCCATGTACAAAGTGTTGATGTTGAATGATGACTACACCCCCATGGAGTTCGTTGTTCATGTCTTGGAAATCTTTTTCAATAAAAGTGGAGAGGATGCGGCTCGTATCATGCTGCATGTTCACCAAAAGGGTGTCGGTATTTGTGGGGTTTTTACATTCGAAGTCGCCGAGACCAAAGTTACTCAAGTTATTGATTATGCAAGGAAGCACCAGCATCCATTGCAATGTACTTTAGAAAAAGAATAGGGGCCCTGGGTCCAATGTTCATGGTAGAGAAATAAATGTTATCTAATAATTTAGAACAAACCCTTCATAGAGCGATTGGTTACGCCGGTCAGCATGGGCATGAATTCTGTACGCTTGAGCATTTGTTGCTCGCAATGATCGAAGATCCTGATGCCGCCGCCGTTATGCGTGCTTGCGACGTTGACTTGGGCGAACTTGGTCAGGAAGTTGCCGCCTATATCGAGTTTGAGCTCAAAGGCATTGTTTCAGAAACCGATGAGGACCCTAAGCCAACAACGTCGTTTCAGCGCGTTTTACAACGCGCCGTTATACATGTTCAGTCATCCGGTCGCGACGAAGTAACGGGCGCCAATCTTCTGGTGGCCATGTTCCAGGAACGTGAAAGCCATGCTGTCTATTTCTTACAGCAACGAGGCATGGGGCGCTTGGATGCCGTTAATTTCCTCAGCCATGGTATTGCAAAAATCTCCGGTCTTTCTGAAGAACGGCTGGTGACTGGCGCGGACTCAGAGTTTGAAGAAGATATGGGAGACAACGGCCAAGAAGCGCTGGATGCCTACTGTGTCAACCTTAATCAAAAGGCCCTAGACGGGAAGATAGATATACTCATAGGGCGTGAGTTTGAAGTTGAACGAACCATTCAAATTCTCTGCCGTAGAAACAAGAACAATCCGTTGTATGTCGGTGACCCTGGTGTTGGCAAAACTGCCATAGCCGAGGGATTGGCGAAGCGCATTGTTGACGGCGATGTACCGGAGGTGTTGAACAGTACGATTATCTTCTCGCTTGATATGGGCGCTTTGTTAGCGGGCACGCGTTATCGCGGCGACTTTGAAGAACGCTTGAAGGCAGTCATCAATGAGTTGGATGAAGTTGACGGCGGCGTGTTGTTCATCGATGAGATCCACACCATTATCGGCGCTGGGGCTACCAGTGGCGGGGCGATGGACGCCTCTAACCTGCTCAAACCTGCATTAGCGAGCGGGTCGATGCGTTGTATTGGATCAACGACTTACAAAGAATATCGCGGGCATTTTGAAAAAGATCGCGCACTGGCGCGCCGTTTCCAGAAGATTGACGTTGAAGAGCCTTCTGTCGAAGACACAATCAAGATCTTGCGCGGTCTGAAACCATACTACGAAGAGCATCACAAAGTTCGCTATACGGCTGAGGCTCTAAGAACGGCTGTGGAGCTGGCAGCGCGTTACATTACAGATCGAAAACTGCCTGACAAAGCTATCGACGTGATTGACGAAGCCGGTGCTTCGCAAATGCTGGTGCCCGAAAACAAACGTAAAAAAACCATCAGCGTTGGGGACATCGAAATTGTTGTTTCCAAGATGGCCAAGATTCCGCCAAAAACGGTTTCAAAAGACGACGTCTCAATGCTGAAGTCTCTTGAGCGAGACCTCAAGGCATTGGTCTACGGTCAGGATAAGGCCATAACGGCCTTATCTTCGGCGATTAAACTCGCCCGCGCTGGCCTGAGAGAACCTGAAAAGCCCATTGGCTCATATCTTTTCTCAGGGCCGACCGGTGTTGGTAAAACCGAAGTAGCGAAGCAGTTAGCCCAGGCTCTCGGGGTCGATCTTGTTCGTTTCGACATGTCGGAATACATGGAGCGCCATTCCGTCAGCCGTTTGATCGGTGCGCCACCAGGCTATGTTGGTTTTGATCAAGGTGGTTTGTTGACGGATTCGGTGGATCAAAAGAAACACTGCGTCTTGCTGCTGGACGAAATCGAAAAAGCACACCCGGATCTGTTCAATATCCTGTTGCAGGTGATGGACAACGGACGTTTGACTGACAACAATGGCAAAACTGTCGACTTCCGCAACGTTATTTTGATCATGACAACCAACGCAGGGGCTGCTGACATGGCTAGACCTGCCATGGGCTTCACTCAAGAGAAGCGAACTGGGGACGACGAAGAGGCGATCCAGAAGCTCTTTGCACCAGAATTCCGCAATCGACTTGATGCCAACATCGCATTCGCATCCCTTGAACTGCCGGTCGTTCAGCGCATTGTCGATAAGTTTATCATGGAGTTGGAAACTCAATTAGCTGACCGTAATATTGCTATTGAATTGAGTGACGCCGCGAGGAATTATTTGGCCAAGAAGGGATACGACCCGTTGTATGGAGCGCGTCCGCTTTCCCGATTGATTCAGGAAAAAGTGAAAAAGTCATTGGCAGATGAAATCCTGTTTGGGCGTCTGTCGAAAGGCGGAACAGTGCGTGTGGACGAAACGGACGGTGAAATGACGTTCACCTATCCTGATTCTGAGGCCACCAAAGAAAAGGCTGTTGAGACAGTCTAAGGTTCGTCTCGGTTCTTATCGGATGATATCCCAAGTGTTGTCGGGCTTCCTACAGGCTCGACCTCTTGCGGATGTTGGGTTTCCGTTCACAAAGATTGTTTGGTTGTAAGGACGACAGTAGCGTCCAGTGTTGGACTGCACGAGGGTTTCAGGATAGAAATCTCCTGACACGCCTGTCTCTGGGTTTTGCCAATTCTGAGGCCGACCGCTATTGAGGCCGCGCCGTAACGCCTGGTTTGAGTAGGCTCTATCGCTGGGCGACAACTGCTCGTCTATTTTGTTGCTAGCCAAAGCGCCGATCAAGGTTTTGGCTATGAATGCGTCGACTTTTCTGGGTTGGTCTTCGGTTTTGATCGGTGGCTCGCTAACTGTCGGGACTTCGTGAGTGACGGTTTCATTTGTTTCAGGATGTGGTGTGCAAGCAGATAGAAAAGCTATCGTCAGACAACAAAGAGATATGACGCTTTTGGACATTCCGGGACTCCGTTTAGCTTGGCTCGGTAATTAATTTGAGAATCTGCTACTGCTAAGCTTGCTTTATGACAGCTTTGGGGCAAATTAGGGGTGATATCACACTCGATCATAATAGTTACTCGGAGCACAAAATGAAGATCCGCTACCTCCACACGATGGTTCGCGTCAAGGACGTTGATGAATCAAAAAAGTTTTATTGCGATGGCCTTGGCCTTATTGAAACGCGTCGCTTTGATAGTGAGGCCGGACGGTTCTCTTTGATCTTCCTAGCACCGCCAGGACAAGAAGACACCGCAGTTGAGTTAACTTACAACTGGGATCCAGAAGACTATGATGGCGGCCGGAATTTTGGACACTTGGCTTATGAGGTAGAAGACATCTACGCCATGTGTGACCACCTGCAATCAATGGGGGTGACCATCAACCGACCACCACGGGATGGGCGTATGGCTTTCGTTCGGTCTCCTGATGGGATCTCAGTAGAGCTCCTACAAATGGGTGAGGCCCAAGCGGCTGCAGAGCCGTGGGCCTCAATGGATAATACCGGTGAATGGTAATTTTTAATCCGCGAATGGATCTTTCACCAAAATAGTATATTCACGTTTAGGGCTGGTTGAAAGCAGTGCTACTGGTGTTTCAATCAGCTCTTCGATACGACGGACATACTTGACCGCTGTGGCTGGTAAATCAGACCAACTTCTAGATCCCTCTGTGCTGTCGTGCCAGCCTTCTAAAGTTTCATACAAAGGTTTGACATGTGCTTGATCGCGAGTGGATGTTGGGAAGTAATCGATGACTTCTCCGTCCAATTCGTAGCCGGTGCAAACGTTCAGCTCATCAAACCCATCGAGCACGTCGAGCTTTGTGAGTGCGATGCCAGTGATTCCAGCGATTTTCACCGCTTGACGTACCATTACAGCGTCAAACCAGCCGCAGCGTCTTTTCCGGCCAGTGACAGTGCCGAATTCATGGCCACGTTCACCCAAACGTTGCCCAGTTTCGTCTTCTAACTCTGTTGGGAAAGGACCTTCGCCAACGCGCGTCGTATAGGCCTTGGTGATGCCTAGCACGTAATCAATAGCCCCAGGCCCCATGCCTGTCCCGGCGGCGGCTTGACCAGAGGAAGTATTAGATGATGTGACGAAGGGATAGGTGCCGTGGTCAACATCAAGCATTAACCCTTGTGCGCCCTCAAACAGGATGCGGTCGCCGCGTTTTTTGGCCTGGTCAAGGATGTCCCAAACCCTGGCTGAATAGGGCAGGATTTTGTCTGCGATTTCCGCCAGTTGGCCGTGCAGTTCATCGGCATCAACTTCAGGGCGGCCCATGCCACGTAACAGAGCGTTGTGGTGCATCAAAAGGTTGGCAATACGGCCTTTCAAGGCTTCCAAGTCAGAGAGATCACAAACTCGAATGGCGCGTCTGGCCACCTTATCTTCATAGGCAGGGCCAATGCCGCGCCCGGTGGTGCCGATCTTTTCGCCTTTTGAGCGTTCTTCTTCGCGAGCGTGATCAAGAGCGGAATGGACTGGCAAAATCAGAGCTGCTGCTTCAGAGAGCTTCAGTCTGTCTGAGTTGACATCTAAACCTTTACTGCGTGCTGTTTCGATTTCTTTCAGTAATGCCCAAGGATCAACGACCACGCCATTGCCAATAAGAGACATCTTGCCGTCTCTAACAATACCGGAGGGCAGAAGCGACAAGGCATAGGTTACACCGTCAACAACCAAAGTGTGGCCTGCGTTATGGCCACCCTGGAAACGCGCGACGACGTCTGCACGTTCTGAAAGCCAATCAACGATTTTGCCTTTGCCTTCGTCACCCCATTGAGAGCCAACTACAACAACGTTTGCCATGTCATTTTCCTAAACGTTTTATGAGCCTCTGCTATCGTGCAGCAAGCTTCGATTTCTAGTCTAGAGCTTTGATTTCGCCATTGGCAAAAACAAAACCACAGTTGAATTTCTGGGCGAGCGTCCTGAGATCGCTATCGTCATTTTCCAATTGCTTGATCGTAATCCAGCCGTCAGCCCTTAATGTTAGGGCTTCTTCAGCTTTGGTGTTAGCAGCCAAGTAGATGGAACGAACTGGCGGATCTGCTTGAGCCACTTCTAACAGAGCATCTGAATAGAACGTGAAGCCTGAAGCCGCTTCGCCTCTATCATCTTCTTCACCGTAGTGAACGCGGTATTCGCCGCCCGTACCCAGCTCTGCACCGGCGGAGCCACTATAGAAAGTAAAGCCGATTCCTTCGTGGTACTGGAAACCGCGTTGTTCCACAGGATCCAATGTTACCGTCACTTCATGGTGGGCAGCTTGAATTACCGAAATCAGTTCGGCTATGTTCCCAAAATCTTGAGTGATGGACTTGGGCAAACTCATCGCATTGAGCTTTTGCAGGACTAGCTCTGCTGGACCAGCCGCTTGGACAAGGCCGATTAACAGCTCTTGATTGCCACCAGCGAGGCGATTGATTTCAGCTGTGTCTTTCTGATCAAGCGCTTTGATCAATTGAACGCGCACTTCTTCCGAATAGTCCAACTCGCTTAGCAGATATGATGTCAATTTTGGAAGAGTAAGATCAATCGACATTTTGTCAATTCCGAGCCTCTTCAGCGCTGTCAGAGCCAAATCAATTGTCTCCGTCAGAGCTGGAAAACGGCTATTGCCTTCCGCGCCGATGAGTTCCGCTCCAGCTTGTGAAAATTGCCGATTGGGCCTGATTTGGTTGCCTTGAACCCGAACAACTTGGCCAGAATAGGAAATACGTAGCGGCCTTGCTAAAGCGTCCAATCTAGTTCGGGCAATGCGGGCAATCTGAGCAGTCATGTCGGCACGGACACCTAACATTCGTTGAGACACAGGGTCCATCAAACGAAAGGTCTGTTCGGCGACGGCAACACCAGTGCCCGAAACCAAGCTCTGTTCAAACTCTAGCAGGGGTGGCTTTACGCGCTGATAGCCATAGGAATCAAAGCTGTTTAGAAGTTGCCCAATTAGCCAAGATTCCTGCTTAGCGATGGGTGGCAGCATATCTTCAAAGCCGGCAGGCAAGAGGGCTGCTTTAACAGGTGACATGATTCCAGATTGCTCCAGGGAGGGATGATTGCAAAACCGGGTGATTTCTACACCCGATGACGCCTTTTACACAAGGTGAAGATTGACGCGCCGGTTCTGCTTGCCTTTTTTCTCTACCTTGCCGATGCGAACAGGGCCGATTTCTTTGGTGGATCTAACGTGTGTGCCGCCACAAGGCTGGAAATCGACTGTATTCGCCTCGATACCTATTCGAACGACACGCACTTTCCCTGAGCCCATTGGCGGTTTAACCGACATGGTGCGAACCAGGCCTGGATTCGCTTCGAGTTCAGCATCTGTTATCCAGCTGTGTGAAATGGGGTGATCTTCGTTGATGATCTTGTTGAGACGAGCTTCCAGTGCTTCTTTTTCTGGAGCTTCTTCTAAATCGAAGTCCAATCGACCTTTTTCCTCACCAATTGAACCGCCGGTAACACCAGCGTCAACTTGGCTGCAAAGCAAATGCAAAGCGGTATGAACTCGCATAAGCCTATGACGTCTTTCCCAATTGAGAAAAAGTCTTACCTTGTCGCCGATAGTAGGCGGCGTGGCACCTTCTTCAAGAATGTGTGCGATATCACCGACTTCGTTTTTGCGAGTGTCAACGATTCGGAGCTCGGTGCCGTCTTTAAGCCTTAGGACACCACTGTCGCCCGGTTGTCCTCCACCTGTTGCATAGAAATTAGTTTGATCGCAGACCACCGCATTTTCACTAACCAGCTCTACTGTTGCCTCAACTTCGGAGAGATAGGAGTCTTCACGGAAGAGTTCTTCGGTCATCGTTTGATCTCCTTAGGCATTTACAACCTGTTCTATGGTTTCACGGATTTGGTTGGCTGCATCGACAATCAAGTCGTTGTCCTCTCCCTCTGTCATCACTCTGATGAGTGGCTCTGTACCCGATTTTCGAATCAATACACGGCCTGTTTGAGCAAGGCGTTTTTCTTGGGCCGCTATCGAAGTCTTCACCCGTTCGTTTTCAAGAGGGGAAGGGCCGGAGAATCGAACGTTCACCAGGATTTGTGGTAGTGGTTCAAAGAGCGATGTTAGCTCGCTGGTGGTTATCTGTTTTCTGGCCAGCAGAGAAAGAACCTGAACTGCCGCAACCAAGCCGTCGCCGGTCGTGGTGAAATCAGATAAGACAATATGGCCAGACTGTTCTCCGCCCAAATTGTATCCATTGGCTCTCATGGACTCAACAACATAGCGATCACCCACGCCAGTACGTTCAACTTTCACACCAACGGTTGCAAGATAGTTTTCCATACCCAGGTTGGACATAACTGTGGCAACCAGTGTGTTCGCAGCCAGCTTCCCGGACATTGCCCAATCTTCAGCAATAAGAGCCATGATTTGGTCACCATCGACGACTCTTCCGCCTTCATCGACGACGATCAGTCGGTCGGCGTCTCCGTCAAGAGCGATACCAATATCGGCCTGATGAATAACAACGGCTTTACTCAAATTATGAGGAGCGGTTGCGCCACAATCGGCGTTAATATTCAACCCGTTAGGTTCTATCCCTAACGGGATAACTTCTGCCCCTAGTTCGTACAGGATCTGAGGTGCGACTTTGTAAGCAGCGCCATTCGCGCAATCGACAACAACCTTCACACCGTTGAGATTAAGATCTCTTGGGAAGGTTTGTTTAACAGCTTCAATGTAACGACCCGCTGCATCATTCAATCGACGAGCTTTGCCTAGGTCCATAGCATCAACGCGGGGTGGTTGGTGTGTATTGCCCAAGAAAGCAGAAATATCTGACTCTATCTCGGCCTCGATAGAGTCAGATAGTTTGTACCCGTCTGGTCCAAACAGCTTGATGCCGTTGTCTGTTGCAGGGTTGTGTGAGGCTGAAATCATGACACCGAGATCAGCCCTCAAAGACCGCGTTAAACTAGCGACGGCTGGAGTCGGCAGAGGGCCGAGCAGAACGGCGTCCATGCCCATAGCCATAAAGCCGCTGGTAAGTGCGTTCTCCAACATATAGCCCGACAGTCTAGTGTCCTTGCCAATGACAACGGACGCATGCTTATCACCCCGATGAAAGCGTGAACCAGCGGCCTGAGCCAATGCCAGGGCTACTTCCGAAGTAATTGGGTAGCTATTCGCGCGACCGCGAATTCCGTCTGTTCCAAACAGATTGCGTTTCATAATAATCCTCCGCCTTTTTCTTATAGCAAAGTAGCGGCAAGAGGCTAGAAACTATTGGATTCCAAGGCGTTAAGAATTTTCCAGGCTTGAAGATTTTCTTTGACGTCATGGACGCGCAAGATGTTGGCACCTTGACGTATGGATTCCAAGTTCGCTGCGATTGTACCGGGAATCCTGTCTTTCGCCTCGCCTGCATCACCGAGTTTGCCAATAAAGCCCTTTCGGCTTAGTCCCATCAGGATAGCGCAGCCCAAGCCCTGGAAAGTGGAAAGGTTGTTGATGAGGCTGAGGTTGTGATCAATGGTTTTCCCGAACCCGATACCCGGATCGATGGCAATTTTCTCGCGCGGCAAACCGGCATCAAGGCAGCATTGAATACGTTGTTCCAGGAAATCATAAACATCCAACACGACATTGTTGTAGCTCGGCGCTTCCTGCATTGTTTCTGGCGTGCCTTGCATATGCATGAGAACGACAGGTAGTTGAGAGGTTGCAACATAGTCGAGACTTTGATCATCCCCCTGCAATGCAGAGACATCATTGATGATTTGTGCACCTGCGTTAACAGCGGCCTTCATGACTTTGGTGCGTCTTGTATCGATTGAAACCAAGTACCCTAAAGCCGAGAGTTGGCTCACGACTGATTTAACGCGTTTGATTTCTTCTGCTTCCGTCGGTTTTGAAGCACCAGGACGGGTTGATTCCCCCCCGACATCAAGGATCGCTGCTCCTTCCGAAGAAAGTTTGATGCCATGATCCACGGCTGTTTGTGCTGCCGCAAAGTCACCACCATCAGAAAAAGAGTCAGGCGTAACGTTTACAATGCCCATAATCGTTGGGTGAGACAGATCTAAACTTGCCCAACTGGTGACTGGCGACAAACAGTTTTCGAGTTGTCCTCTCAAACGAGAACAGGGGAGAGGCAGGGCCAGAATTTTCTGAAGTTCAGATTGAGTGCAAAGGAATGCTTCAACCTCAGTCGCTGACAAACGTAGGGACAACTCGAATTCACTGTCGCTGCGCCCAGATGTTAGGCTACGACAGTGGAGAGGGCGCAAATAGGTCTTTGCGCCCTGTTTCAGTTTTTCAAGGATTGTTCCTTGATCTAGCATTCTATCGGTTTCTGAACGGCAGTTTAGGTAGCAGGTTCAGGCTCTGATCCAAGTGGCCCACGATTGACCGTTGGCAACGCGCCGCTGGAAGGCAGGCGAGGACCGCCGCCATGGGCATCTTCTTCTTCCGGATCAGGACGATCGATGTCTCCACCGTCTAGAACTGTCTGCACTTCTTCAGCAGTTAGAGTTTCATACTCCAACAAGGCGTCCTTCAGGCGGTGGAGACCATCCGTGTGTTTCGTCAGAATGTCACGAGCCTGTTGCATGCCATTGTCGACAAGACGGCGAATTTCTGTGTCAATCATTGCGGCTGACTCGTCAGAAATATCCTTAGCGCCCATGCCGAAGTAGCCACCATCGTCTTTGGCGTAGAATAGTGGACCGACTTTTTCGCTGAAGCCCCATTCCTCAATCATCATACGGGCAAGGTGGGTAGCTTGGCGAATATCACTAGAAGCGCCGTTAGTGATGTGTTGCTCGCCATAGATAAGTTCTTCCGCAATACGACCACCAAACGTCATAGCTAGGACAGCTTCCATTTGGTCCTTGGTGGCAAACATGCCATCCCGTTCGGGCAGGAACTGGGCATAACCACCAGCTTGTCCACGGGGGATGATGGTCAGCTTGTTGAGTTTATCCCTGATTGGAACATTCATACCAACGATCGCATGACCACTTTCGTGATAAGCAACCAACTCGATCTCTTCTTGGGTACGCGCTGCAGAGCGACGCTCTGGTCCCATCGTAATTTTATCTTTTGCCTGTTCGAACTCTTCCATTGTAACCACGCGTTTATTCCCGCGCGCAGCACCCAAAGCCGCTTCGTTAACCAGGTTTGCTATCTCAGCACCCGAGAAACCAGGCGTTCCTTTGGCAACTCTTTGCAGGTCAACATCAGGAGAAAGAGGTACGTTTTTCACGTGCACTTTTAGGATTTTCTCACGGCCGATTACGTCCGGCAAAGGAACTTGAACCTGTCTGTCAAAGCGTCCCGGGCGAAGGAGCGCTTTATCCAGAACGTCAGCACGGTTCGTTGCCGCTATAATGATGATGCCTTCATTGGCTTCAAAACCATCCATTTCAACCAGCAACTGATTGAGTGTCTGTTCGCGCTCTTCGTGTCCACCAGAAACACCTTGGCTACGACTGCGTCCAACGGCGTCAATCTCATCGATGAACAGAATACAAGGAGCGTTTTTCTTTGCTTGCTCAAACATGTCACGGACACGGCTTGCGCCGACACCCACAAACATCTCGACAAAGTCAGAACCAGCGATAGAGAAGAAAGGAACGTTGGCTTCACCAGCAATAGCACGGGCCAACAAGGTTTTGCCTGTGCCTGGTAAACCCACTAACAGCACACCTTTTGGGATTTTACCGCCTAGCCGTTGGAATTTTCCTGGTTCACGCAAAAACTCGACAATTTCTTCGACATCCTGCTTTGATTCATCGATGCCAGCAACATCTTCGAAGGTCACTCGGTCTTGGTTGTGCGTCAGGAGCTTAGCCTTGGATTTTCCAATCCCCAGGCCGCCGCCGCGGCCGCCTTGCATCTGCCTGAAAATAAAGATCCAGGCGCCGATCAGCAACAGGGTGGGCAACAGGTAGGTCAGCAAATCACTGATCCCCATTGAATCGTCACGAGGCTCGGCTCTAACCGTTACATTGTTTGCATCCAGTTTTTCCATCAAACGGGGATCATCAGGCATGTATGTCTGGTACTTTTGTCCGTCTTTAGTCGTAGCTGTGATGTTGCGCTCGACAATCTTGACTTCTGATATTCTGCCACTTTCAACATGACCGATGAAGTCAGTGTAGGCCTCTTCAGACTGGGGTAGTTGCTGTTGGCTGTTGTTAAAGAAATTAAACAAAGCAAAAAGCAGTACGATTGCAACGATCCAAACGATTGCATTGCGAGAGATATTCAAGGCTCTAATCCTTAAAAAGTCAAAAAGCGGCCAGGGTCAAACGACTAGCTGTCCAGCGGGTTGGCTGGAATGTAGTCATTACTTTTGCCTAAACAACCAGAAAAGTGGGTGTTAGCAGATTTGTGTTGCTCAAGAAAGTAAGTCTAGGGCCCTCTGCGACTATTTCTCTGCTGTGATGTTGCAGATTGGGAAGCTGAGGCGAAGTAAGTTGGGAGATATTCCAAAAGCAAGGGAGCGTGTAAGCCGCTTCTTTGGGCATGAGTTCCAACAACTGTTCTCTTTGTAAGTGTTCCAACTGTGACCATCCATTGGCAGTTAGGGGGGCTAACCGTGAATTCGACGCTCCAATGCCTTCGAGTAAAAAGCGCTGGTCCCATAGAAGAGAGTTTGGTTGATTAGTTGCTGAGTGGCGCAAATTTCGCTCTTCTCGACAAACAAAAATTCTCCCATGTCGGTAGGACAACAAACAACCGCCCAGTGTTAAATGCTTTGATTTAGTGTTTAGATCTGAAAGCCATTTGGCCAGTTGTTCGAGATTAGAGCCCGACAAAGGTTGATAGCTGTTCCGGATCCAAGAAATAAGCTGTGTGAAGAGGGTAGTTCGTTGAAAGGAAGGAATCCCCTTGATTGAGCGCGCTTCCAATGAGGCCCAGCCAAAACAGCTTTGAGTGACTTGTTTTTCTACGAATTCATTTACGACAGATTGTTGCTTAGACCGCCACCGTCCCAGTTCGTTTACCACGGAAATGATGGAAGCTTGGGCAATGCCTTCGCGCACGAGAGCTGCCTTGTTCTTTCGAAACCAAATACGACCATTCACAGTTTTCTGATTGGACGGATCCTCAATCCAGGTAATCTTCTGCTCACGCAGGAAATCTGCGGTTTCGGATTTGTGGAAAGGCAAAAGCGGACGCCAAATCGAGAGGTTGGGCAATTGACCGGCGATGGCTGGCATAGCTGCGAGACCCAGGAGTTGGCTTCCAGATTCTAGGCGAAGCAGAAACGTCTCGACTTGATCGTCCAAGTTATGCCCTAGCAACAGTTGTTGGATAACATTTCGATTGCAGTAGTCTACCAGACCTTCGAACCGTGCCTTCCTGGCTTTCAACTGAAATGATCCGCTTTGCGTCTTAGCATCGCTTGCAATAACGGTCGCTCTGATGCCGAGCAATTGCAGCTGTGAAGCAGTTTCCGTGGCTTCCTGTCCAGATTCACTGCGTAACTGGTGATCCACAACCAAGGCTTCGAATTCGGCTGCTTTGGAGGCGAACCAAACTTTACACAAGACCGCAAGCGCCAAGCTGTCTGATCCGCCTGACACACCGACAGCAAACCGGTTACTTTGGCGATGTGGCCAAAGTTTCTCCATCTGTTCAAAGAAGCTGGATTGAGTGAGTTTCACCGACCCAATGACCACCTTATGGGCAAGCCATCCGCCTTTGTTCTTTCAGAGTTCTCTCTAGGATCGAAACATTGGCGTTGGGGTAGTTATCAAGGAGCGCGTTTAGTGTCGTGCAGGCTTGGCCTTTGTCTCCTGTTTGGTGCAGGGATAGGCCTAGCTTCAAGAGATTGTCCGGTGCTTTGGGGCCGGAAGGAGCCGTTTGAAAACCTTTAGCGAAAGCGATAGATGCTTGATCCATTTGCCCGCGGGCATAGTGGCTTTCGCCGAGCCAATAATAGGCATTGGCGGCCAGACCGTGAGCGCCGTGGTTGTCGAGAAATTGCTGGAATTCGATCTCCGCACCAGCGAAATCCGAGCTTTGCATGAGAGCATAAGCGGCCTGGTAGCTCTCTTCTGGATCTGTCGTGCCAGTGGAAACAGTCTGCGTGGTGCCGGGCCGAGGCGTTGGAACGGGAACCGTCACGAAGTTTAGGCTATCTCCTTGGCCACCATCAGTTTGTGTTTGAGTAGAGGTGGCCGTCGCAGATTCTTGAGTATTTGTTGCTGCTGAGACATCCGTTGTAGAGCGGGTTTCCAGGACATCAATTCTCTTTATCATGAGTCTTTGTTGATGGCCAAATTGCTCAATCAAACCTGTGAGGTTTTGTAGTTCTTTTTCGACGGCGGAAATTCTCAACTCCAAACCTGCAGAGACAGGTGAGTTTCCAGAACTCGATGCACTTTGATTATTGTAAGTTTCCTGGCGTAGGTTATAGACCTCAGTTCTCAGCTGATAGACCTCAGAACGCAATTGATTGAGTGCGCCAAGTGTATCCTGCCCCGATGCCGACGTTGGAATCAGGAGTAAAGCCAGGATCTGCAGGATAGTTAGACTGCGCACATTGGACAACATTGTTTTTTCTCAATCAGTTAGCGAAAATGAAAAAGGGCGGTCAAGCCGCCCTAGAACTTAGTTGATTTGTGCCTGCCTTAAAAGACGACAAAAACTGCGCGGCGGTTCTGAGACCAGGCAGCAGGAGATGAGCCAGCAGCGGCTGGGCGCTCTTTACCGTAAGACACAGTAATCAGTCGGCCTGGTGAAACACCGGCGGCTGTCATGAAGTTTTTAACGGCAGTTGCACGGCTGTTACCAAGGGCTAAGTTGAACTCGCGTGTTCCGCGTTCATCAGCATGGCCTTCAATGCGCAGTGATCTTTGTGGATGCTGGTTAAGCCAGCCTACAAGACTTTGCAAAATCGGTTGAGCTCTTGGGTCTACAGAGGATGAGTTGGTTTCGAAAAAAATACGATCACCAATCTCAGCTCTCAATTGTTCTTGCGTGCCAACACCAAATCCGGGATTTGGTGTGATTGGCTCTTGAAAGACCGGCTGTGTTGGGACAGAGGCTGCATTGTCAGATGGCAAGCCAGAGAAAGCTCCACCGGCGCTCGGATCTGCGCTTAGTTCTGCATTGTTATCGGCGTTTCTGTTACAGCCCGAAATAGCTAAGATGGTTACCAAAGTAGCTGCTAGAAATTTTACCCGCATTATATCCTCCGCCACTGTCAAAGCAGGGCTCGATCAAAAATTACTAAACTAATCCCGTAGAACTACAAAAAAGTCCTGGGAGACACAAATCATTTCAACCGAAAATCTGGCGCAAATAGGGCCGACTCTCGAACTTTCTTGCCACAATTAATCAAGAATTATGACAACCATAACATTTTTGAGCTTTCTTCGCAATCAGCCGATTCTTCAGCCTCTGTGTTGAAACTCAAGGGTTTTTCGGTGACCAAGCAGGATCAGACGCATCTGTTGGCGTTGGGATTACCTCCTCGGTGAAAGAGAAGGTGTCAATCATGTAAAGTGTAGCCCGTCCTGCTTCATCGTTTCCGCCGGATGGTTCTTGCCCAAAGTAGGCCAACATTCTGCCGTTTGGCGACCATGTCGGGCCTTCTACCAAAAAGGCCTCTGTCAGTATCTTTTCGTCTGTACCGTCAGGGCGCATGATACCGATTGCGAACCGCCCATCTAGAATTCGGGTGAAAGCGACCCAACGGCCATCGGGCGACCAAACGGGCGTTGCATACAATCCTTCACCGAAACTGATGCGTTGCACACCACTGCCATCGGAATTCATAACGTAGAGCTGTTGGCTGCCACCACGATCTGAATTGAAGACAATCTTTCTGGAATCGGGGGCGTACGATGGCGACGTGTCAATCGCTGGATTTGTTGTTAGCTGACGCAACTGGCGGCTCCTCAAATCCATCACATAGACGTCGGTGTTGCCGCCGTTGGCCAAGCTCATCAAAACTTCATTCCCATTTGGTGAGAAACGAGGTGCGAAAGTCATTCCAGGAAAGTCGCCCAAAATTTCTTGCTGACCAGTGTTCAGGTTGTACAAGAAGACGCGAGGAGTGCCACCAACGTATGAAAGGTAGGTGATCTCCTGGGACGTTGGAGAGAAACGTGGTGTTAGGACGAGATGGTTGCCATCGGTCAGATAACGTTGGTTAGCGCCATCTTGATCCATGATCGCCAGCCGTTTGACACGGTTTGTACTTGAACCAGTTTCCGCGACATAGACGATTCGGCTGTCGAAGAAACCAGGTTCTCCGATGAGGCGTTCATAGATTGCATCGGTAATAATGTGGGCGATGCGGCGCCAGTTAGATGGAACAGTCGAGTAGGCCAAACCTTCGATCTGGGCTTGCTCTGCTACGTCCCAAAGTCGGAATTCGATCCTTAGGCGTCCATCGTCCGTGAACATTGATTTCCCAGCAGCAAGCGCATGGGCTCTGGTACCGCGCCAGGATTGGAAGTCGGGTGAAGTGCTGATTTCATGAGGCTGCTGTGGGTAGATTTGAGGGTTGATCGATACAAAGAGACCGGAACGGCGCAAGTTGTTGCGGATTACGTCACCGATGTCGCGTCCAATTTGATCGGAAGAGGGGTCATTACCTTCAAAATTGGAGATCGCGATGGGTAGAGCCTGTCGGGACCCTCTAGTGATTTCGATTTCGACCTGTGCAACTGCAATGTTCGACCAGAAGGAGGCGAGCATTATTAGGAAAACGGCAGGCCAAGAAAACCAATTGTTCTTATGTGAGTTTAGTCTTTTCAACGGTGGGTTTCCTAATCGAGAGCCATTGGCCTTGATCAATGGATCAAACCAGTCTCTTAACTTTGAAATCTGTCCAAAATTAGCCAGAAATCAACTCCTGTAAATTAAATTTCAAAATGGTCGTCTGCCAGGAGTCGTATTTTTCGGCTGGGAAGGGTAGCGGACTGGCAAGACGAACTGCACGCAGCATTGATTCGGCTGCTACTTGGAAAGTCTGATCTTGGCGAGGATCAAGGACATCAGCAACCAGTACATTGCCATCAAGATCAAGGACAAGCCTGATGCGAATAGTTGGGGCACGGTTGCCATTTAATCCCGGCGGCGTGATCCATGAGCCTTCGATTTTCCTGATGACACGGGCTATTTCATTGGATTCCAATGCGACACCACCAGATTGCCCTGCGGATTGGTCTTCAGGAGCCTCGACAGGAGCGGTGGTCTTTGTGCTGGCCGTTTCCAGTTGCTGGTCTTTGGATAGAACGGAACTGATGATCGAATCCAGCGCCTGGGATTTCTTTGGTGCAGCTTCCTTTGGATCTGCTTTAGGTTCAGCTTTTGCTTTTTCTTTAGGCTTCACTGGCAGCGGCTTGGGTTTCTTGAGTTTCGCTATCTCACGGGGCTTTGGTTTTGGAATAGGAGTCGCGACGGGCTTTTCTTCTTTTTTCGTGTCCGTCGGATTTACGTCTGCAACGTCACCTTCACCGGTTGATTTAGATTTGACTTCTTTTTCTGACTTGGGCTCTTGCTCTTCTGTTTTGGTGTCTTCTTCCAACAGTTTGGCAATGAAGTCACCTGTGCCTTCAGTCGTCGTTAAGACCTGCTGTTTTTCTTCTGTTTCGGCTTTCTGTTTTACTTCTGTGTCCGTCGGATCGCTTTTCTTTGATTGCTTGGCGGCATCAGCTGCGCCAGTAACTTGATCATCCTTTGGTATCTCCGCGTCGGGGTCAAAGGCCATCTTCGTATCTTCTTCGGGTTCAACCTTGATCTCAGATAGGTCCGGCTTCGGCTCCGGTTCTATGACTGGCTCAGGCTCCGCGACCTTTGGGGCGGGCAGAGGGGGGAGTTTTTCCTCGACTGACAATTCCTTCTCTGGGACTTCGCTGGTCTCAGTGGCAGCTGTTTCTTCGATCAGTGATTTGATAGGATCTTTCTGATCAGTTTTATTCTCTAACAAACCCATGCCCGAAATGAACTCGACGGCGATCGGAGCGGAGGCGTCATGCTTTCTAGCAAGTGACGGCAGGCCAAAAATGACGATCAGGCCGACGGTCAGGTGCAAAAGGGTGGAGAATAGGAGCGGTTTGTTCACAGCGCAAACTTGCCTCAGCGTGTCCCGATGGGCTCGGAAACCAATGCAATTTTCGTGTAACCCGCATTGGTGATCTCGGCCATCGCTTTCACGACTTCGCCGTAAGCAACATCTTTGTCCCCGCGAATGAAGATCTTTCTTTCTAGGTCTTCGTCGGTGAGGTCAGATAATTTCTGGCGAATGAGTTCTAATTTGACTTCTTCCTCATCAACAAACAATCGACCGTCAACAGCGACGGTGATTGATATGGGTTCTTGTGGTTGCCCGACAGCCTGTCCGTCGGCCTTTGGCAAATTCACAGGAACACCCACGGTCAACAAGGGGGCTGAAACCATAAAGACAATCAGCAACACTAGCATAACGTCAACGAAGGGTGTTACGTTGATCTCAGCCATTGGTCTGTAAGACTGTTTTCTGGATCGTGAGACGGATGAGCCGCCGCGAAGACTAGCGCCCATGATCAGTCCTTCGTGTCCAGTTGCCTCGAAAGAATGGTGCTGTATTCGCCAGCAAATGACTCAAGCCTGCCAGCGTAGCGGTTTAAATCGTTTGAAAACTTGTTGTAAGCGATTGTGGCGGGAATGGCGGCAACCAGTCCCAAGGCTGTCGCAAACAAGGCCTCGGCAATGCCGGGCGCGACAACCGTTAGATTTGTGTTACCTTCATTGGCGATAGCGGTGAAGGCATTCATGATGCCCCAAACCGTACCGAAAAGGCCGATGAAGGGGGAGGCGGAACTGGCAGTTGCCAGAAAATTCAAGCCTTTTTCGATACTGACCATTTCGCGCAGGATCGCAAGGTCCATCGAACGCTCAATGCGTTGCTGGAAGGAGGCTTTCAAACCGTCTTTTGTGCTGTTTGGTAAAGCAGAGCCGCGACGCCATTCCCGCATAGCAGAGACAAAAATGGTCTGCATCGGATCTGACGGACGATTGTCGATCCTGTCATAGAGGTCATCAAGCGAACCGCCGGACCAAAAGCTGTCTTCAAAGATATCAGCTTTTCTTTTTAGTCGCCCCAGCCGCAAGAATTTTTCAAAGATGATCGCCCAGCACCAAAGCGAAATTAGCACCAAAACCAGCATCACTAGTTTGACAACAAAATCAGCTTTCAAGAAGAGATCAAGGAGAGACAGGCCGCCGTCACCGGAAAGCACGTCAACTGGCATAATAAACTACCTTCGTTTTCAAATTCGTCCACGTAAGTGGTATAAAATCAAATAATCAGAATCTTATGATGATTCTGCGAATAAATAAGGCACCATCAAGGCGGATATTGCCTGAGGTATTTTTGCTATTTGGCCGTTTTCATGCAAATAGGCAAGCCGAATCGACAATGAGGTTAAAAGTTCGTCGCCTCTAACGACTTCTTGCCGGAGAATCATTGAGGCAGAATGCAGTTTTTCAATGGAGGTATGAACGGTTAACCAATCTTCGAGTTTCGCGGGTTTACGATAATCGATATTGCAATTCTTGACGACCCAATAGTCGCGGAACTCATGCCAAATTTTTGACGGTGGCCAACCGATGTCGCGGAGAAATTCTGACCGTGCCCTCTCCACGAACTTCAAGTAGTTGGCATAGTAAACGATACCTTCTGCGTCTGTATCTTCGTAGTAAACGCTAAGACCAAAAGAATGGATAAGAGAAGACTTACTCATCTAAGAAATCAAATTGAGCAGCTCCCAATTTGTCGTTTGATGGTGGTCGCATATCGAGATGTCGCCAGGCCTCAACGGTTAGCAACCGACCCCTGGGCGTACGTTGTAAAAGACCCTGCTGAATGAGGTAGGGTTCAATAACTTCCTCTATGGTGTCTCGCTGCTCTGAAAGAGCGGCAGCCATTGTTTCAACACCGACCGGCCCACCACCATAGTTGACCGCCACACAGCCAAGATAACGCCGATCCATGGCATCGAGGCCGCGCTGGTCAACGTCAAGTCGGTTAAGGGCAGCATCAGCAAGTTGCGCATCTACGACTTCGACTTTTGCGACCGAAGCGTAATCTCTCACTCTTCGTAACAGACGACCAGCAACACGCGGCGTCCCTCTGGCACGTTTGGCGATCTCTTGCGCGCCGTCTTTGGCCAAATTAAAGCCTAAGATCGACGCGCCTCGGCTAACGATCAATTCCAGTTCATCAGGTTCATAATAATTAAGCCTGAGAGGAATACCGAAACGCTCACGCAAAGGCGTGGTAATCAATCCTGATCTTGTTGTTGCAGCCACGAGGGTAAATGGAGGGAGATCAATCTTCACAGAACGGGCCGCTGGACCTTCGCCAATAATGAGGTCTAGCTCAAAGTCTTCCATTGCTGGGTAGAGGATTTCTTCGACTGCAGGGCTAAGACGGTGGATTTCGTCGATGAACAGCACGTCTTTGGGCTGGAGATTGGTGAGGATAGCCGCAAGGTCACCAGCTTTGGATATAACTGGGCCTGAAGTTGAGCGGAAACCTACGCCGAGTTCTCGGGATATGATTTGTGACAGAGTCGTCTTGCCCAGACCTGGAGGCCCGTGAAACAACACATGATCCATCGCTTCACCACGTTGGCGTGCGGCCTGGATGAAGATGTTTAGATTGTCACGGAGCTGCTTTTGGCCGATGAATTCACTTAAGGCTACCGGGCGAATCGATTCGTCTGATGTATCGCCATCAATGCGTTCGCTGCTCAGAACCTGGCGCTCATTCATCTGGCGAGCTCCATGAGCGCTTGGCGAATGAGTTGTTCGACGGTGGCTTGATTGTTGGTTTCTGTCATCACCTTGTTAACAATTATGACAGCGTCAGCACGCCGGTAACCAAGATTTTCGAGCGCTGAAAGAGCATCGCTCGCAGCGGAGCCATCAAAGCTGCCAACTTCGGTTTGCATGATGTCTGCATGGCCCACTGCTGGGGAAGCGAAAGCAATTGCCCCAACTTTGTCTTTTAATTCTGTGATGATCCGCTGAGCTACCTTCGGGCCAACCCCATTTGCTTGAGTGACAGTCGCCTTGTCCTGGCTCAAGATCGCTTGGTGTAACAGGGCAGGTGTGAGGACGCTGAGGATTGCCAGGCCGACTTTTGACCCCACGCCTTGGACGGAAGTTAGTAGCTTGTAACATTCTTTTTCTTCAGCTGAGTGGAAGCCGTAGAGATGGATGTGATCTTCACGAACATGGGTTTCGATGAGAAGAGAAACCTCACCACCTGGTTCCGGCATCAAGGAGAGCGTTTTGGAGGAACAAAAACAATGGTAGCCGACACCACCAACATTGATGATGAGCCAGTCGGTCCCTGTAGAATCTAGAAAGCCTTTGAGTTTAGCAATCATTAGCGGTACTGACTTTCGTGCTTGTCCATGCTCCAGGCAACCCGGGATGTTCGATAGTGTGCGTGGCAAATGGCGATTGCCAAAGCGTCGGCGGAATCAGCGGAGTGAAATTCAACGCCGGGAAGAAGTCGCGATACCATCATTTCCACCTGATCTTTGCTCGCATGCCCTGCACCAACAACGGATTTTTTAACTTTGTTGGCCGGATACTGTGAAACAGGAAGTGATTTTTCAGCTGGTGCTAACAGTATAACACCGCGTGCTAAGCTAAGTTTGATTGTTGTCGTAGGGTTTTTGTTTGAGAAAATTTCTTCAACGGCAGCCTCATCAGGCTTGTAAGCCTTGAGGACTTCATGCAATCCAGTGTGCAACTCTAACAAACGACTGGGCAATTCCAATTTGGCTGTTGACCGTACTGTCCCATTGGCAACATGACGCAATCGATTGCCTTCGACATCAATGACGCCCCAACCCGTGTTCCTAAGGCCGGGGTCTATTCCAATTAAACGAATGCTTGCCAGAGACTTAGCCTTTCAAACGTTAACCTGTCAACTTTTCCATGATCTCGTCAGAGATATCAAAGTTAGCAGCAACGGATTGTACGTCATCATTATCATCGAGAACATCGAGCAGTTTCAACATGGTTGCTGCTTTATTCTCGTCTAACTCGATAGTGTTCTGTGGACGCCAAGACAACTTTGCTTCATTGGGTTCCGGGTATTCGGCCTCCAAGGCTTTCTGAACCGTCGAGAAATCGTCGGGTGCGCAAAAAATCTCATGTTCTTCTTCGCTGGACACAACATCATCTGCACCAGCTTCTAAAGCGGCTTCGAAAATAGTGTCAGCATCAGCGACATCAGCAGGGTAGGCGATGCGGCCGACACGATCAAAGTTGAACGATACAGAGTTGGATTCACCCAAGCCACCTCCGTTTTTGTTGAAAGCCGTTCTGATTTCAGAGGCCGTTCTGTTACGGTTGTCGGTCAAGGCATCGACGATAACGGCAACACCACCTGGACCGAAACCTTCGTAGCGGACTTCATCAAAGTTAGAACCTTCACCACTGCTGGTCGCGGTCTTAATCGCGCGCTCAATGCGGTCTTTTGGCATGTTAACGGCTCTGGCGGCTTGGATAGCAGACCTTAGGCGGGCATTGTTCTCGGGGTTGGGGTCGCCAACTTTGGCAGCCACTGTGATCTCTCGTCCGACTTTTGTGAACAACTTAGCACGTTTGGCGTCTTGGGCGCCTTTGCGATGCATGATGTTTTTGAATTTGGAATGGCCTGCCATAATCTCCGCTCTTCAAAGGTATTTTGTTAAAATAGCTATTCTGCTGCTGGACATATCATAGAACAGGTGCAGAACAACAGGATAATTTTATTGGATTGACTCCAGTGCCCATTCTGCGGGTTGCTGTTGGCTTAGTCTACCACCAAGTCGAACCGGTTCTACCCTCGTGCTCAAACCTGTCGTGTCGTCGGTTTCGACGTAGAGACCGCAAAGTGTTGCTTCCTCGCTGGCGGGCGAAAGGCGGTCCGTTGGCAGCTTCTCTGTGAAACGTTTCACTGGTGTTTCATTATTGAAACCAATCACAGAGTTGTAGTCACCAATCATACCGAGATCAGTTTGGTAGGCGGTGCCATACGGGAGGATTTGATGGTCGGCGGTCGGAACGTGGGTGTGGGTTCCAACGACCATGGAGACCTTGCCGTCTAGATAATGCCCCATCGCTTGACGTTCACTAGAGGCTTCGCCGTGAACGTCGACAATGACCGCGTGAATTTGGTTGCCTAATTTGTAAACGGAAACCAGCTTTGCAACAGTCGCAAAGGGATCATCGAGTGGGTCCATGAACACACGGCCCATGAGTTGGATTGTTAGGACCCTTTTTCCTGACGGCGTCTCAGTGACGTAGTACCCTCGGCCTGGCGTGCCATCTGGATAGTTGGCCGGACGAACAATGCGCCGATCTTGCTCAATATGGGAAAGCATCTCTCGCTGATCCCAGCTGTGATTTCCAAGCGTGATTGTGTCGGCTCCAGCTGCAAAGAACTGGTCCGCGATGTCCGCTGTCAAACCAAAACCGCCAGCGGCGTTCTCTCCGTTCAGCATGACATGGTCTAAAGCCACAGCTTTCCGGATCTTAGGCAGCCAAGTCAGAACTGCTTCACGACCAGACCGGCCAACGACGTCTCCCAAGGCTAAAAGCTTCATGTGAATTCCAAGATTTCTTTTTCTGTAATCAGAAAGTCAAGCTTCTGATCGGTTTTTTCAGTAGGCACGTTGTCAACTTCCTGAACTGAGTAAGCTAGGCCGGCTGTTACAAGTGGCTTTGTGGTTTTAATTTCCTCGATGGAACGGTCATAGAAACCGCCGCCATATCCAAGGCGGTAGCCGTTTCGATCGAAAGCCAAAAGCGGTGAAAGGATGAGGTCGGGCACCAGTTGTGGGGAACTTTCAACGGGCGTCATGGCTTTGTACGCCCCCTCTAACATCTCCGTTTCTGGAGTCCACTGTCGAAAAATCAAGGGCTGAGCGTTTCCAACCACAATAGGAAGACAGATTTGGTGACCTGCCTTATAGAGCTTGTGGATCAGAGGGACGGTGTTTACTTCGGTTTGGATGGGCCAGAAGCAGGAGATTATCTCTGCATTCTTTAAAGCGGCGCTGGAACTTACGAGCTCCATCAAATCAAACGATGCTCTTTCGCCGGACGCTTTATGGAAATCTCGGCGAATAGCACGCATCTCTTTGCGCAGAGCCTGTTTCTCTTCAGCTAAATTCAAAGTTTCATTCCAAGTGTTTCGAAGAGCCAGACCGCCGTTGACGTTGATTGTCCTCCAAGGCCTGCAAAAGCAGGTGGGCGCCGCGATACTAGGACCACGATCCTAACAGAGACAGCTCCCTAGGAAATCATTATTGGCCCCGGAGACATATGCTTGCCTGACCTGCGGCCCAGCTCAAGAAGTAAGAGGTGTCTTTAGCCTTTATCGCGCGAAGAAAGCAATGTTTATTGGTCGAGAGCGGTCATCATTTCGCGCCATTCGCGTTTTGTCATGCCTGAGTTTTCCTCTGTGACTTCTTCACCGGCGACCATGCGCTTCATAGCGTCGAGCATTTGTTTGGAGAAGGTGAAGGCACCAAGACGGTAGTCTTCGAACGCTTTGTGGGCAATGGGGACCCAAGCTTTGACTGTTTCAATCATCGCATCGGCATAAACTCTGATTTCATACTGAGCGTGTGGGTCAGCTCTCAAAGAGAGGAAATGCAACAGGTTATGAAGGTCCACTTTCCAATACCATTGGGTGTAGATATTAACCGGCAAATTCATGCGTGCCAGTTCTCTTGCCAGCCCAGCATTGCTTTCGTTAATCGTCTCACCGTCTTGGCGTTTGTTTAGCAAAGTTTCATAATGATCGTATGAGCGTCCTGCATCGTCTTTAAGCATTCTTAATACGGCTTCGGCTTCTGCGCCTTCTAGAACGGCCCCACGTCCTTGGTTGTTGATCGCAGATTGTGCCGCAAGGTGCTCAGGTTGAGGAATATAGAATTCTCGATCTAGAACTGAATAACGTGCGGAGTATTCGTTTACATTGGCAGTGCGATGACGGATCCACTGGCGAGCGACGAAAACAGGCAGTTTGATGTGGTACTTGATTTCACACATCTCAAACGGCGTCGAATGGCGGTGGCGCATCAAATAGCGGATGAGACCAGCATCGTTGGAAACAGCTTTAGTGCCTTG
>Ga0055584_100000668_pt1 | contig 32625 bp, 37 predicted proteins | sample OSDHelmetaG_FD_58716 | JGI IMG/M metagenome (GOLD analysis project Ga0055584, IMG submission 58716) | Pelagic marine sediment microbial communities from the LTER site Helgoland, North Sea, for post-phytoplankton bloom and carbon turnover... | ecosystem: Environmental > Aquatic > Marine >... | reverse complement strand
TACACTTTGAGAAATGGTGGGTCGTGCAGGATTCGAACCTGCGACCAATGGATTAAAAATCCACTGCTCTACCAACTGAGCTAACGACCCATATTTGGATATGTACTGTAAATATGACAGCCTGCTATTTACATTTTGTTTGCTGAGAGCTGAAGCCAAGCTTTAAAGCCAGAGTCTTCGACTGGACACCCAGCTCGAAAGGAAGGCGATGATACCGGAGTTTTAGAGCCCGGTAAAACCTGCTTTCACATTTATTTTGCCGATATAGCGAGTATTTTCAAATCCGCTCTTGATTTTATAGTGGATAGCCCCTATTTTCTCGGCGTCTGTTGATATTGTGAGGAATTGAAGTGCCGATCTACGAATATGAATGTAAGGAATGTGAGCATAGACTCGAAGCTCTGCAAAAAATGAGTGATGCTCATTTGACCGAATGCCCTGAATGCGGCAAGCAGGCGTTACAAAAGCTTGTTTCGGCGGCGGCCTTTCGTCTTAGTGGCTCGGGCTGGTATGAAACCGACTTCAAAGACAAAAAGGAGCAGAAAAACCTTTTTACCTCCGACAATAAGCCACAAAGTGATAGTGACGCTAAGAAAAGTGCTGCTTCTGAGGGCAAAAAAACTGAATCCTCGTCCGCTAAGACATCTACATCAACTGAAACGTCAAGCAGCAAAAAGAGCAAATCGACCAAATCTGCCTCTACACCAGCCAATAGTAGTTAACAGAGCCTAGTCATATAGCGCTAATTGCGGCATTCTGTCGTAATCATGGCGATATTTAGAAAATACCTTATTGCAGGCTTGTTAGTTTGGCTGCCGCTGGCTGCCACAGTCGGTATAATCAAGCTGGTTGTTGATCTCCTTGATAATATTATTCTACTTCTACCTCATGATTATCAACCAGAGTCTCTGTTTGGCTTTTCCATTCCGGGCTTAGGGCTAATCATTGCAATCGGTATTTTAGTCTTGACTGGCGTTCTCGCGGCAAATTTGTTGGGCCGAGAATTAGTGGCATTTTGGGAGTCCATCCTTAGTCGTATTCCGATTGTTCGTAATATTTACAATGCCGTTAAGCAAATTTCTTCGACAGTGCTTACCTCTAAGGGGAAGTCGTTTCGTAAGGTGGTTATGGCCGAATACCCACGCAAAGGCATCTGGAGTATTGGTTTTATCACAAATGAGAATGTGGAGGTCGACTGTAAAGACAAAAACGGCCCGATGGTCGCTGTTTTTCTACCAACAACACCGAATCCCACCTCAGGTTTTATCTTATTATTCGCCAAGGAAGACTTAATTGAATTGGATATGAGTGTTGAAGAGGGCTTCAAATTTATTATTTCAATTGGTGTTGTCGTGCCCGAAGGCCCAATAAAAGACTCAGTAGAGCGCGAACTTACAGCAGGCTAGCTTGCGCAATGGACGGCTGAGCCGTAATATGCCGCCTTTTTCGCCAGATCTCAGGAACTTAAACACATGCGCAACCATTATTGCGGACATCTTGATACCTCATTGCTCGACCAGGAAGTAGAACTATATGGTTGGGTACACCGCCGTCGCGACCATGGAGGTGTAATTTTTATCGATCTTAGAGATCGAGAAGGATTGGCGCAGATCGTCTTTGATCCAGATAGAGCTGAAGCATTTGCGATCGCGGACATGGTACGCAACGAGTTTGTGTTAAAAGTCACTGGTCGTGTCCGAAATCGTCCCGAAGGTACAATTAATCCGGATATGCCTACTGGTGAGGTTGAAATATTAGGACACAGTATTGAAATACTGAACAAGGCCAAAACACCTCCGTTTCAACTCGATGATGAACATGTACACGACGATATTCGCTTACGTTATCGATATGTAGATTTACGTCGACCGGTCATGCAGAAGAATATGCGGCTACGCAGTCAGGTAAGTCGTCTTATGCATAATTTTTTCGACGACAATGGTTTCCTCGAAATCGAAACACCGATGTTGACCAAAGCCACACCGGAAGGCGCAAGAGATTACCTGGTGCCCAGTCGCACACATCAGGGAGAATTTTTCGCTTTACCGCAATCCCCACAACTATTTAAACAGTTGTTAATGATGTCTGGTATGGATCGTTATTATCAGATAGTTCGTTGTTTTCGTGATGAGGATTTACGCGCAGATCGTCAACCTGAGTTCACTCAGTTGGATGTAGAAACTTCATTTATGGATGAAGATCAAATATGTACTTTGATGGAAGAACTGATCTGTACCTTGTTTAATAAAATCCTTGCGGTCGACCTGCCTTCTCCTTTTCCACGCATGACTTATGCGGAGGCCATGTATCGCTTTGGCTCGGACCGCCCTGATTTACGTAACCCGCTGGAATTAATAGATGTGAGTGATGTTATGCAGGAAGTGGAATTTAAAGTTTTCTCGGGTCCTGCAAAGATGAAAAATGGTAGGGTTGCAGCGCTTCGCCTACCTAATGGTAGTAAATTAACGCGTAAGGAAATCGATGACTACACGTCCTTTGTCGGGCAATACGGTGCCAAAGGCCTGGCTTACATAAAAGTAAACGATGCTAATACAGGCAAGGAAGGACTACAGTCGCCCATCCTCAAGTTCCTCCCTGATGAAGTTGTTGAGACCATCATGACGCGTACCCAGGCAGAAACAGGGGATCTGGTTTTCTTCGGCGCTGATAAAACCAAAGTGGTGAATGATGCACTTGGCGCTCTGCGCGACAAGCTGGCACATGATTTAGATTTACATCAGGGAGAGTGGGCGCCGCTTTGGGTCATAGACTTCCCGATGTTTGATGAAAACGAAGACGGCAAACGTTGGGACGCACTTCATCATCCCTTCACTGCGCCTCAGAACGATGATCCTGCGGAACTACAAGCCAACCCGGGAGAGAGCCTGTCGCGTGCCTACGACATGGTAATGAATGGCATGGAACTAGGTGGTGGCTCAATTCGTATCCATCAGCCTGACATGCAAATGGCAGTTTTAAATTTATTGGGCATTGAAGACGATGAAGCGAGAGAAAAATTTGGTTTCCTTATCGATGCGCTTGATTATGGCTGCCCGCCACATGGTGGCATCGCTTTTGGTCTCGACAGGATCGTCATGATTATGGCGGGAGCCAGCTCGATTCGTGATGTAATTGCTTTCCCAAAAACTCAATCTGCTAGTTGCCTACTTACTTCAGCGCCCTCGGCAGTAGCGCCTAAGCAATTGAAAGAATTAGGAATTCGTCTGGCGAAACCGGCAAAAACTGAATAGATTTAAATTCTATCTTGCTTTTAGTGTACTAAATACACTAAGCTGTAGTTATTGTACTAACTACACTAAGACCCTATGTACCAATACGAGTACCCGCATCCATCCGTATCAACTGATATCGTAATATTTACGATCCAGGAAGAGCAGCTCAAAGTTTTGCTTATCAGGCGATTAAGCGAACCTTTTAAAAACGGCTGGGCTTTGCCTGGTGGTTTTGTCGAGATCGATGAAGATTTGGAGCAGGCGGCGCTGCGGGAATTACGTGAAGAAACCGGTATTACAGGTGTTTATCTTGAGCAACTTTATACATTCGGTAAACCTGACCGGGACCCACGTGAACGTGTTATCACTGTCGCTTATTACTCCCTTGTGCCTATAGACCGTCTGTCGGTAGGTGCAGCCAGTGATGCCAGGGAACTTGGCTGGTTCGATAGCGATGAACTTCCTGTATTGGCATTTGATCATCAAAAAATTATAAACAAAGCGAAGCAGAGGCTGACGGCCAAATTGGACTATTCCACCATAGCTTTGCAGTTTATGCCGAGTAAATTTACTCTCAGCGAATTACAAAAAGTTTATGAAATTATTCATGGCGAAGCTCTGGATAAACGAAATTTTCGTAAACGAGTGATGGCCTACGGTTGTATGGAAGATACCGGAGAAGAAAGTCGTAATGGAAGTCATCGTCCTGCCCGACTTTATACCCTTAAGTCACCAGGTCAGGTCGAATTTATTAAATAGAAAACCAAGCTTATGAACGCTATTTCCCCCCTTGCAGAATTCCCCGATTATCGAATGACTCCGGATCAAATCCCGGAGACAGTTTGTGAAGTTCTTGATGACAAATCTCGCAGGGTATTAAAAGACAAAATTAAACGCCTGCTGATCGAACAAAATGCGATCATGGTCGCGCATTACTATACCGATGCAGATTTACAGTTGCTTGCTGACGAGACCGGTGGCTATGTGTCCGACTCACTGGATATGGCGCGTTATGGTAATGATTCCGATTCAAAGACACTGGTTGTTTGCGGCGTGCGCTTCATGGGTGAGACCGCCAAAATACTGAATCCGGAGAAACGTATATTGATGCCGGATCTTGATGCAGAGTGTTCATTGGATATAGGTTGTCCAGTCGATGATTTCACAGCATTTTGTGATGAGCATCCTGATCATACGGTGGTTGTCTATGCCAACACCAGTGCAGAGGTGAAGGCAAGAGCAGACTGGATGGTGACGTCAGGAAGTGCAGTAGATGTTGTTAGGCATTTAAAAGATAAGGGCGAGAAAATTATCTGGGCACCGGATAAGTTTCTGGGTGAATACGTACAGGAACAAACTGGTGCCGATATGATTTTGTGGCAAGGTAGCTGCGTAGTTCATGAAGAATTCAAGGCCCTGGAACTGGAGGAGTTACGAAAGCAATATCCAAATGCCAAGGTCCTTGTTCATCCAGAATCGCCGGCGCCGATTATTAAACAGGCAGATTTTGTCAGTTCAACGACAGGTATAATTAATGCTGCAAAAGAAATGGATGCGACTGAGTTTATTGTTGCGACAGATAACGGTATCTTCCATAAAATGCAACAGGCGGCGCCGGGTAAGTTATTTATTGAAGCACCAACTGCGGGAAAAAGTGCAACCTGTAAAAGTTGCGCTCATTGCCCCTGGATGGCGATGAACAGCCTGAGCAAACTGGCTCACGCGCTTGAAACTGGCTCCAATGAAATATTCGTAGATGCCAATATCATCAAAAAAGCGATAGTGCCAATCAACCGATTATTAGATTTTTCACAAAGCCAGAAACAGCTTGCTGGTGATGCATAAACATTTGGATGAAAAATTAGTTTTAGAAAAGATCTATTTCTAAGACAAAACCTGCTCAAGCAATGCCAAAAGATGCCGTTGTACTCATCCATGGACTTTGGATGAACGGTGTTGATATGAGTTTACTCAAACATCGCTTAAGTAAGCATTTCATCACTTATCAATTTTCCTATAATAGTACGGCCTGCGATTCGATTGAAAACGCAGATAAACTCAATGAGTTTGTATCAAAAATAGAGGCAGACACTATTCATTTCGTTGCACACAGCCTTGGTGGTCTGGTGCTGCGTCATTTATTTAGTCTTCATCCCTCTCAAAAGTCGGGTCGCGTTGTTACTTTAGGCACGCCGCACAAGCACAGTCATTCTGCAGTTCAATTTTCGAGATTTGCCTCAACAAGATTTTTACTTGGGAAAAGTATTCAGAATGGCTTATTGGGAGATGTGCCAGAATGGAACGAAACAAGAGAACTAGCCAGCATTGCCGGTACCTTTCGTTTTGGAATGGGTGTAATTATACCGGGTCTTGTGCAACCAAATGATGGAACAGTAGCGGTGCAGGAAACGCAAATAGAGAATATGAGCACGCATATTTGTTTTCATGTCTCTCATTTTGGCTTGCTGCTCTCTTTAAAGGTGAGTGATGCAGTTGTAAGTTTTCTACAAACCGGGAAGTGTTGAATCTTTAAGAGGAAAACTAGTGTCAGTTTCTGACTCAGAAAAATAGTGTTACTTATATATCACTTATTTACATACTGATTTATCATATAGCAATGAATATATTCAAATTCAAATTCAAATTATTTTTAGTTATTCTAGTATCTTTAAATATACAGAATTGCCTTGCTGTAGAAGCGACAAGTCAAGCAGAAACTATGCTGGCGGAACTTTCGATCAGAGAAGCGAGTCAGCCGATAAGCTCAGATCCAAATTGGCATTATCCTAAACGTATTGTTCTTGTTTCTCCCGTCAGCGAATCTGACATGAACCCCGAAACCGTCAAGTCATTGAAATTAGCAGCGGGCAGCGCTGAATTGAGTATTATTTTTGATGCTGAAAAGGATAAAGAAAAAATTGCCATAGCTGATGTGTTTTTAGGAAGATGTACTGGTGTTCACACGAATATGAATAACCTCAGGTGGGTTCAACATTTTTCTGCAGGTGTTGAAAACTGTATCGGTAAAGACATTATTAAAGACAATAATATTCTGCTCTCCAATATGAAGGGGGTTTATGGACCAGGAATTGCCGAGCATGTTGTGGCAATGATATTTACCTTTTCTCGCGGCCTTCATCAATTTCAAAAACAACAATTTCAGTCCAGCTGGGATAGAAGTCTGGGCAGTTCGTATCCGATGATGGAAGTAAGAGGGAAAACTTTACTGGTAGTAGGTTTGGGTGGGATTGGCTCTGAAATCGCATGGAGAGCAAATGCTTTGGGTATGAAAGTGATTGCAACACGCAACTCCAGTCGTGATAAACCTGAGTATGTTGAGTATGTCGGATTTGCAAACGAAATTTCAAATTTGGCGAAGCAAGCAGATTTTATTGTCAATGCCACGCCTTTGACGTCTTCAACCAGAGGCTTGTTTAATAAAGAATTTTTTGATGTTATGAAACCCTCTAGTTATTTTATTAATATAGGCAGAGGGAAGAGTGTCATTACAGAAGATCTGGTTGTAGCTTTAAAAACCGGTAAATTGGCCGGAGCAGGCCTGGATGTTGTTGAACCAGAACCACTACCTGCAAATCATGTTTTATGGCAAATGCCTAATGTGATTATCACACCACATATTTCCGCTCGCTCCGATCTGGTTATGGCGCGCTTTTGGATTTTCGTTCGCGAAAATCTTCGACGCTATGTGCAAGGTGAACGCCTGTTGAATATTGTCAATATAAAGAAAGAGTACTAGAGTTTGCTGTCGTCTCACTAAAAGGCTACTTCACACTCTTTCTTCCCTTATAACATTACAGCGAGTTAACCATTTAATGGACTCAATCACGCAAGCTGTTCTGGGGGCCAGTGTAGCGGCGATCAGTGTAGCGCCGGAGCATAGACGAAAAGCGATTGTTGCTGGTGCAATACTGGGCACAATGCCGGATCTGGACGTGCTCATTGATTATGGTGATGCGGTAAAAAACTTTACCTATCATCGTGGTTTCAGTCACTCTTTGTTCGTGTTATTACCTTTTTCTTTTTCATTATGGTTAATACTACGTCGAATTTGGCCCCCTGTTAGAACAGCTCCACGGCAGTGGCTATTGGCTATTTCATTGGCGTTGTTAACACATCCATTGCTCGATGCTCATACAGTCTATGGCACGCAGCTCTTTTGGCCCTTAGATTTTGCGCCGACTAGCTGGTCAACGATATTCATCATTGATCCTCTATTTACACTACCTCTTTTTGTTGGTGTATCAGTGATGGTAATTTGCCCAAAACGGCAATCAGCGGCTATAGTGCTGAGCCTGGCCATCGCGCTCAGTTCTTCCTATTTGAGTTGGTCTTGGCTGGCGAAACATCTCGCGGAAGTTCATGCTAGAAAATCGCTGATTAGTTTAAAGCTTGATGAGTCAGCATTGATTGCGACTCCGACTCCTTTCAATACTCTATTATGGCGTTTCATTGTACTAAGCGATGATGTTTATCTTGAAGGTTATTATTCTTTATTGTCGAAGGACAAGAAAGTTCGCTTCGAAAGATACCCATTGCGACGAAGGTTAACTAAAGAAGCTGCAGAAATATGGTCGGTGTCCCGACTAATGTGGTTCTCTAGAGGGTTCGTCAAAGCAGTCGTAAACCAAGATAAGCTAATAATGACTGATCTGCGTATGGGAGCAGAACCAGAGTATGTTTTTAATCATGTGGTGGCGCAACGAAATGGTGAAATATGGCAAGAGATACAAACTGAACTTATTTCACCAAAAATGGGTTTCGCAGAAGTGCCTGGAATCTGGCGTAAAGTCTGGAATGGAATACTCGGTCGCTAAAATATGAAAATATATAAATACTCAGGACTTCCTTATTCTAACAATATGCATTACCTCAAGGTCGAAATCAGCTACTTTTTCAGAATCAGGATAATAGGTGATATTGACACTGGCGCCACGTAAATCTTTGTAACCCTGTTTACGTTTGAATTTAAACGGTACATCGTAGCCCTCAATCATCAATGTATTCAAAATCCAGTCTTCCAGGTTTCGTTGAACGTGTGAAATAACTTTGAGCCCGTCTGAATGAATAAGTGCTTTGTTCTTCTTTAAAAGACTATCGGGGTCGGAGCTTATTTTTTTAGTTAGCTTTGGCATGCAAGGGCAATTATACAAAATAAACCATTGTATGAATGGATAAATTCGTTTTTCTAATGGCCAAACTCTTCTTAGAGAACTTGACTTAAAGTACTTTACCTTGACTCTGCCTGTTTTTTTACCCAGTGAGTGGCTTGTTTTAAACGCGACTTAATAATAAGGCGCAGAATAAACGCAGGTACTTTTTGCTTTAGCTTAAGAGAGGCAGAGTAGGTTACCGTACTTTCCTCAGCATTGTCTGGATGAGGAGTAACACGCCAATAGCCAACCGAGTCGTCTAGATCAGATGGGAAGTCATAGTCCAGAACCCAGGTGCCCCATTCACGGTTGTCTACGGGGTAATTATGTTTTGCGAACCAGGTACTTTTACCTGCATAGCGGTTTTCTGCATCAAACCGAACATATAAGTGTCCCTGCTCCTGTTTATAAACTTCTGTATTTTTGACATCTTCTATCCAGGCGGGATAGTTTTTGAAGTCTTTTATAACTGACCAAACAGTCGCAGGTTTTGCCTTTACCTGAAAAATAGCGACAGCGCGTTTTTCCTTTTTAATGATTTGATTTTTAAAAATTGCTTTACCCTTTAGAAGCCGTTTTTCTTCCTTGTCACTTAACACGACTACTTCGGGTTCACCAACGTAAGGTGTGAGACTACCATTGTGTTCATGGGCTGGTTGATTTGCGAAGCTTGACTGACTCAGGCAAAAAAAAGCGCAGACTGAAAGTCGTAATCGTAATTCGGTCATAAAAAATCTTAATGTCAGGTAAGTTGAGCAGATATTTTATCTGGAGTAATAACGGCGCTGAGGGGATCCCTGAGGTTGGAACCTACTATCCTGCTGCACATCATGTTACAGGAGGAGTTATTGGAACATTGTTCGATTTTTCCCCTGTCGAATCTGCTGAGAATATCGTGCAGTGACCGTTCCTTTAAATTACCGGCATGTTTCAGTGCAAGACAGGGCGCGACATTCCCTGATGAATCAATAGCAATACTATAAGTACCAGCATCACATTTTTTTAAGCCATTTCCCGACAACCATTGAATGTTGTCTTTCAGGTAATTTCGAAAGTATCCTTTTGGGATGAGGTCTGAATTCACGAGTTCCTCAAAAACCTCCTTGGCTTGTGAGTTTTCGTATTGTAATGCGGCATCGACCTTTCCGTAGCGCTCTATATCCCAATGGTAAGCACCTACAACAGGAATAAATCCGTGTTTACCTGCATATTTCACTACATCAATGACATCATGCCTATTTTTATCGCTGACAATACAGGTGATGTATTTGGGGTGTGGGTAGTCCTGTAATTGCTGAAGTCCTGAGAGAACAAGATTCAACTGATCCGCGCCACGAATTTCTTTGTATCTGCCTCGATCTAATGAGTCGAGACTTACTGATATATCAACAGGAAGCTGTTTAAGCGAGCTTACAAATTTTTCAGTCAGACGCGTACCGTTTGTGATGAGAGAAAGCTTTAGACCAATCGAGTGTAAATCTCTCATCACCTCAATCAAATCCTTTCTCAAGGTGGGTTCACCACCCTGTATAAATACATAACGCAAACCATCATCATATAAGCTTGCAAAAATATTTTTAATCTCAATGCGCGACATCTCATAACGACCCTCGTTCAAGGGTAAATCGCAATAACCGCAACGGGAATTACATTGCAGGTTAATTTCGAATATCGCCAGTACTGGTTTTTTTCGAACCAGGTTAAGCAAAGGCTTAACATGTTTTGTGATTGTGTTAATGCTCATCTTGTTGGCGAAAAGAAACCACGCCCCTTTATCGGCAGACCGAGTTCATAACATGACATGATTAAAAATATCTCAGCAAAACTTCGAATGATGCCGCGTCGCTCAAATTTGCGAGAATCTGTTATTACTGCATCACAGAGGATTATTGGTTTACTAATCTCAATTATTGCTTCGCTAAGCATCACATCTTCGAGTATTTCCGTATCGGGGAAACCACCGAGTTTTGCAAAAAGTTCGCGTCGCAGAAATAGACATTGGTCTCCATAAATGACCCTACTTCGTCTGCAGCGCCAGTTGTGTAGCCAGGAAATCGCTTTTAGCAAAAAGTGTTTACCGGAAAACTGATGTTTAAAACAACCTGCCTGGATGTTTAGGGAAGAGGTCAAAGATTCAATGTGCTCGAGAGCAAAGTCTGGCAGATGGGTATCTGCGTGTAGAAACACCAGCCAGTCTCCACATGCCTTGCTGGCACCGGCATTCATTTGAATGGCGCGCCCCGATTTTGCAGACTGTTCAATATGGAGATCGAAACGACTGGCAATTTCGCGAGTGTTATCTGTGCTACCACCGTCTACAAGAATAACTTCGTAATCTCCAGTTTGTGCAAATAGTGATTGCAAACAGGAGGAGAGTACTTTTTCCTCGTTCAATACTGGGATGATGACTGAAATCATGCAGCCTCCCGCGAAATATTCTGGGGTATTGTTTGTAGTAATTCCTGCAAATACTCCTTTGGGTCTTCCTCGAAATATTCAAACAGAGGTGCCACCGAAGTCACCAGTTTTCCTGCAAGTTCAAGGTAGTCATCTGCCCGTAGACTGAGCTCTGAAAGCCGCACCGTATTTGAGTTCAATAACTGTTCAAACCGTCTTAAGCCAAAACTATGATGTGCATCTTCCTGTCCCACAACTAGTTGCCTTACACGTTTAAAGTTTAGACCCCGATCTGGGATGCCTGCACTAATTCGATTGAGTGCAATATCTCCCAGTCCTTCAAGTATAATTTGCATAGCCAACAGGGACTCAGCAGCATCGCCACGATCCAGTGCAGATTCAAGCAGACGACGATAGTCTTGCATTGACTTTTTACCCATTGCGTCGCCGATACCACGAGGCATTAAAATACCAATACCCGCTTTGAAAATTTTGGCATGAAAGGCTTCCTGACGTGCTTGAGATAAAAGAAAGCGGCGTGAGCTTTGATCCGGGAAAATTTTTGCCTGACGTGTTGCACAGTCAAAAGCTAATTGTTCGCCCTGAAGAAGAAAATTAAAGAGTCTCGCAATTTGCTTGCGTTCGTCCGTAGCGAGTAGCTGACTAGCTTGCCGGCGTACCATTCAGATCCCAGTTATATTTTAGATATTTAATTCGATACTTTTTCTGTGCCAAGGCCTTTTTATGAGAATTGTCACTAACGAATTGAGACATAAATTCGGCTACAGAACCAGAGGCATTTTTGAAGTCTTTTTCAAACCAGTCGAAGATTTTCGAAACACGTGCCTGTTTTTTATCTGAGTTAAACTCATTTTTACCTGGGTCATTGATAAAGTCGATGGTGTTATCAGAAAGCTGTTGCTCAAGAGTTGCTGCCAGATAGGCTTCAGAACGTAATTTCGGACAGGAAAATGAAGCACACACAATAGCAAAATGAATACGCGGCTCATCAAGAGGAATAATAATGTCGCGTTCCAGATCATAGAGATTGAGAGTCTTACCCCCGACTTCGTAATCTGTGGATTTGAAATAGCTAATCCGCCCCAGAAAGCTTGAAGGTGAAAGACCGTCAATGATGCCTTTTATCGCAAGTGCATTATAGGCATTGATCCAAAAGGCCAGAGTTTCTTCTTTTGTTTTTAATGCGGAGGAGTCAGTTTGTTTTAGCGCTAAAAGATAGTCGTCAAAAAGTGAGCTGCTCTTTATACCGGCATAATCAACATGACCGTTTTTGACATGCATTCTTAGTACTTCTGTGAATTCGTTGTGTAATTCATCGCTTTCAAATTGCGTTTCTGCAGAAAGCTTTGTCGTAAACATAATGAATACGAGCGCAAATGAAATTATCTTAAGTATAGTTGGCATAAGTAGCTGATCTCTCCATTTCTACAAAATGTTCACATATTGACCCTCGGTCCCAAGCATAGTTCATGTCAATCATTACAATAGAAAGTGAATTAAGTGACTTACCAAGTTTTGGTGTGAATCAGGAAATGCTAAACTGCAGCCAAATTCATATGAAAAAAATAGAAATATGGCTGGACATAGTAAATGGGCGAATATACAGCACCGAAAAGGTCGTCAGGACGCCAAACGAGGTAAATTATTCACCAAATTGATTCGTGAAGTTACGATTGCGGCCAAGCTTGGCGGCGGCGATCCCGATGCTAACCCGAGATTACGTGCTGCGATTGATGGTGCTAAATCTCAAAGCATGCCGAAAGATACTATCGAAAGAGCAGTAAAGCGCGGCGCCGGAGGGGATGAGAGTGGCAATCTGGATGAAATAAGGTACGAAGGCTACGGTCCGGGTGGTGTCGCCGTTATGGTTGATTGTATGACTGACAATAAGAACCGTACGGTGGCAGAAGTAAGACATGCCTTTTCCAAATGTGGCGGTAACCTTGGAACCGATGGCTCGGTCTCCTATTTATTTAACAAGATTGGCTTGATCAGTTTTGCCAGTGGGGTTGACGAAGATACGCTAATAGAAGCCGCATTGGATGCGGGAGCAGAAGATGTTGTCAGTAATGATGATGGTTCAATTGATCTTGTCACGACTGCAGATGATTTGGTGGATGTTAAAGAAGCCCTGGTTGCGGCTGATTTTGACGCTGAAAATGCTGAGGTGACGATGCAGGCGACAACTAGCTGTGCGCTTGAGAAAAAGGGGGCAGAAACTATGCTTCGATTGCTCGATATGTTGGAAGATCTTGATGATGTACAGAAAGTTTATTCGAATGCGGATATTTCTGAAGAAGTACTCGCACAACTGGATTCATAAGCTTATTTTATCAGGACGTATTGTAAAGAAAACTATGATTTTTATGTTGCCACTTCATCTGCCCAGATTCGATACCGAGTGATCAGAATACTCGGTATTGACCCGGGGTCTCAAATAACGGGTTACGGCATCATTGATATGGATGGCAATCACGCTAAACACGTGGCGCACGGCGCAATAAAAATAAATAAAAAGGAATTGCCTGACAAGTTACGGACTATTTTCGAAGAAATTACCGTCATTCTGCATCAATACAACCCAGACGAAATGGCTATTGAAAAAGTTTTTATGCATCGTAATGCAGACTCTGCTCTGAAACTTGGGCAAGCCAGGGGCTCTGCAATCACGGCATGCGCGACAAGCGATTTACCGGTCTTTGAATATTCTGCTAACCAGGTTAAGCAGGCCACTGTAGGCAAAGGTCATGCTGCCAAGCAACAGGTGCAACATATGGTCAAGATTCTATTGTGTCTTAGTGAAATTCCACAGGCCGATGCGGGTGATGCTCTGGCGATAGCGCTTTGCCATGGACACTCACGCGAAGGTATTTTACGTATGGCGGCAGGCGTGAAAGGCGTTTCCCGTGGGAGATTAAAATGATAGGGCGTTTACGCGGAAAATTGATTCAGAAACAGCCACCGTGGTTGTTAATTGACGTACAAGGCGTTGCCTACGAAGTAGAAGCGCCGATGACCACTATCTATAAATTGCCGGCTATTGATGAGGAGCTAACATTGTTTACTCATCTGGTTATTAGAGATGATGCTCATCTCTTGTTTGGATTCGCGGATGAACAGGAAAGATTACTGTTTAGAACGCTGATAAAGGTCAATGGTGTGGGCGCAAAAATGGCACTCGCGATTTTGTCCGGTATGGAGGCTGATGAGTTTGCGCAATGTATAAAAGATGGGGATGACGCCAGACTTACTCGTCTACCTGGTGTCGGCAAAAAAACGGCAGAAAGATTGATCGTGGAAATGCGTGATAAATTGAAGGACTGGCAGTCACTCTCGGGTTCTCCAACAAATTCTCAGCGTCCGCCCCTCCCGAGCTCTTCAGATCCCTCTGATGAAGCAGTAAGTGCGCTGGTATCGCTCGGATATAAGCCGCAGGAAGCGAGCAAGTATGTGCTGGCGGTGGCGAGTGATGAAATGAGCAGTGAAGAGATTATCCGGGAAGCACTAAAGTCAGCAGCGCCAAAATCTAAGTAATTGTCACAATCAGGTCATTTTCTCGCCATGTTTCTGTTGTTTAATAATTAACCCGATTGGCATCTGAATGCGTTAAAAGAGAGAATAGAGAGTATAAATGAGCGAACTTAACCCAGTAATATCTGCACAAGACTCAGCCGAGGATGCGGCTGCTGATAACACTCTACGTCCACAAAAACTGGAGGATTATCTGGGTCAACCTGCGGTTCACGAGCAAATGGAAATATTTATCGGGGCGGCGCGTAAACGCGGCGAATCGCTCGATCATGTGTTGATTTTTGGCCCACCTGGTCTCGGTAAGACGACCCTGGCCCATATCATTGCGAATGAGATGAATGTCAGCATGAGGCAAACCTCCGGACCTGTTTTAGAGCGACCCGGTGACCTTGCTGCGTTGTTAACAAATCTTGAGCCTAAAGATGTCCTTTTCATTGATGAGATCCACCGCCTGAGTCCGGTAGTAGAGGAAATTTTATACCCGGCCATGGAAGATTATCAAATTGACATTATGATAGGTGAAGGCCCGGCTGCACGTGCGATTAAACTGGATGTGCCACCTTTTACCCTGGTCGGTGCGACTACCCGCGCTGGCTTGCTGACTTCACCATTACGCGATCGTTTCGGCATAGTTCAGCGTCTTGAGTTTTACAACATGGAGGAGTTAACGCATATCGTCACGCGATCTGCCGGAATTCTTGATGTAACAATAGATGATAAAGGTGCTAAAGAAATCGCCAAACGCTCCAGAGGTACGCCGAGAATAGCCAATCGTTTGTTACGCAGAGTACGTGACTATGCCGAGGTAAAAAGTGATGGATCAATTTCTGAGGTAATAGCAAATAAAGCTCTGGATATGTTAAATGTCGATGAACACGGCTTCGACTCCATGGATAGGAAATTACTACTGACGATTATTCAGAAATTTGATGGAGGGCCTGTGGGAGCCGACAGTCTCGCAGCAGCAATTGGCGAAGAGCGAGACACCATAGAAGATGTGCTTGAGCCATATTTAATTCAGCAGGGTTTTATTATGCGCACACCTCGCGGTAGAGTAGCGACTAAAACTGCCTGGTTACATTTTGGCTTTGATTTACCGAAGAACATGACGATAGAAAATGATCTTTTTGAGAAGACAGCTGATCCGAATGAAGGTGATTAAGCTTGATTGATAGTCAAATACCCCGAAAATAATAATGGAATTTATCTGGCCAATTCGCGTCTATTACGAAGATACAGACGCCGTGGGTGTTGTCTATCATAGTAATTATCTCAAATATATGGAGCGTGCACGAACTGAATGGTTACGGAGCATAGGTTTTTCACATGAAGTTTTACTTGAGGAAAGTGGAAACATTATAGTGGTATCTGAAATAGATATTAAATTTGTTCGACCAGCGAAGCTGGATGATCTACTTGATGTACATTCTGTGCTGCTTAAAGTCACTGCTGCCAGCTTCTTGTTTGAGCAGAGCATTCAGAGATCACAGGAAAAAATATGTTCAGCCCGTGTCAAAGGCGTATGCCTTAATGCACATACCTTTAAACCACAGCGTCTTCCCGCTGCACTAAAATCGGAATTGAGTCATGTCAACTGATCTGTCCTTTGTACATCTAATTGCTAATGCAAGCTTATTGGTTCAACTTGTTTTAGTCGCTTTGTTGCTTGCTTCTGTTATTTCCTGGGCGATGATATTTAATAAACGTATTTCCCTAAACAAGGCACGCAGATTGGCTGATGAGTTTGAAGATCAATTTTGGGAGCTTGAGGATTTAACACCTCTCTACACAAAAGTAAGTGCAAAACGTTATCAGCCATCGGGTATGGAAAAAATATTTGAAGCCGGGTTTAAAGAATTCGCCAGATTACACAAACAGGATGGTATTGATCCGGAAGCGGTACTGGCCGGTGCACAGCGTTCTATGCGAATTGTTCTCAACAGAGAAGTGGAAGCATTGGAAACTAATTTGTCTTTTCTGGCGACGGTCGGTTCGACGAGTCCTTATGTTGGCTTATTTGGTACGGTGTGGGGAATCATGAACAGCTTCAGGGCACTGGGTAACGTACAACAGGCGACCATAGCAATGGTAGCGCCAGGTATAGCGGAAGCGCTAATTGCAACGGCGATGGGCTTATTTGCTGCAATTCCGGCGGTTATTGCCTTTAATCGTTTTGCCAATGACGCTGAAAGACTGATTAATCGATACGATACATTTTCCGAGGAATTCTCCTCAATTCTGCATCGTCACGCACATTCTTAGATAGAACCGGCTGATGCGACATCGAACCCGTAAGCGCCCTATAGCAGAGATCAATGTAGTGCCCTACATTGATGTAATGCTGGTGTTATTGATCATTTTTATGATAACTGCGCCCTTGTTGAGTCAGGGTGTGAATGTCGATCTGCCAAAAGTACCGTCGCAGGCTATGCCGCCTACTGATAAAGAGCCGGTGGTCGTAAGTGTTGATGCTACAGGAAAATTTTATATAAATTATGGTGATGATCAGGATAAACCGATCGCTGCGAGTGTTCTGGCTAATCGAATAAATGCATTGAAGAAATACCAGCCGGAGATTCCTGTGTTTGTTAAAGGTGACAGCAACGTGGCCTACGGAAGAGTGGTTGAACTTATGGCATTGTTGCAGAGCGCGGGCGTGGACGGTGTTGGGCTCGTAACAGAACCTCCGGAGCAGTAGCAAATCTTATGGCTGTGAACTGGCGTTTTCTGCGTTCTTTAATTTTGTCATTGCTCGTGCATTCTTTACTGATTGTTTTATTGATTTTCAGTGTCGATACCACGGTAAAAAAGGTGAATAGCCCGGTGCCACAGGTGAATATTGTTAAAGCCGTTTCTGTGGACAAGAAACAGGTGGATAAGGAATTGCAGCGTTTAAAGGATATCGAAAAAGAAAAATTGTCAAAGGAGTTGAAAAAACAGAAGGCGCTGGAGAAAAAACTAAAAGAACTTGAAAATAGAGCAGCAAAGGTAGAGAAAAATCGTAAAACAGAAGAAAAGAAGCTGGCTGAGTTGAAGAAGAAAAAGAATGAGCAACAGAAAAAACGTGAAAGCGAAGAGAAAAAAGTAGCTCAGCTTAGAAAAGAGCAAGCTGAAATAGAAAAGCAACAGAAGGCCGAGGAGGAAAAGAAGAAAGCGACTGAACTTGAGAGAAAGAAGCAAGCTGAAATAGAAAAGAAAAAAGAACAGGAACGTATACGTAAAGAAGAACAGGAAAAACAACGCAAGCTGGAAGAAGCATTAATGCAGGAAGAGCTGGCGGAAGAACAAAGACAGCAGGAAGCCGCACAAAAAAGTAGAGATCAGCGTTTGCTTCAGAATATCGTTCTTAATATAAAACGTCGCGTAGTAAGCAATTTTAATAAAAGTGGATTGCCCAAAGGCCTGGAATGCGTATTATCAGTGCAATTAGTGCCAGGTGGTACGGTAATTAACGTAACCATAAGAAAATCCAGTGGTAATGACGTTTTTGATCAGCGTGCACTGGTGGCTGTGCAAAAGGCATCGCCTTTGCCGATTCCTGAGGATGTAGCAACATTTGATCGGCTACGTTTAAGACAGTTTGCGTTTCGATTTAGACCGGAAGATTAAGAGGATTCATATCAGTATGCACGTAGCGAAGAAAATAGTTTTTATATGCCTGTTAACCTGCTTAAGTAGTGTCTGGGCAGAAGAAGAGCTCGAAATTGTAATAGATAAAGGCATAGAAAATAGTTTGCCAATAGTTATTTTACCTTTTGGCTGGTCACAGGCTCAGAATCTACCGCCAGTAGATATGACCGAAATCATTGCCAATGATCTGGCGCGAAGTGGACGCTTTGTACCAATGTCAGAGGCAGATATGCCGGAGAAGCCAACACAAATAAAGGATATCAATTACAAAGACTGGCGATTACTAGGCATGGAAAACCTGGTGTTGGGTAACATCAAACAAAATAGCACGGGTGATTACGACATAGAGTTTCGTTTAATCGATGTTTATAAAGGTAAGCAGATAATTGGTTTTCATATCCCGGCGACCCGCACTCAACTCCGTCGTACTGCTCACCAGATTAGCGATATCATTTATGAAAAACTGACAGGAATTCGTGGTGCATTTAACACTCGCATTGCTTATATTACGGTCAAACGATTGCCAGAAAAGAAAAGACTGTACAGCCTGCAAATTGCTGACGCGGATGGCTACAACCCACAGGTTCTGCTGGAGTCATCCGAACCTTTAATGTCACCATCGTGGTCACCTGATGGAAAAAATCTTGCCTACGTGTCATTTGAAAAACGCAGCTCCGCTATCTATGTACAGGACATTCTAAGCGGACAACGTCGTCTGGTTGCCTCCAGCCCCGGTATAAATAGTGCGCCTGCCTGGTCACCTGATGGTAGTCGTTTGGCACTGACTTTGTCGAAAAGCGGTGATCCGGAGATTTATATTTTGCATCTGTCGAGTAACACCTTGCAGCAGGTAACACGTAATCGCGCTATAGATACAGAACCAAGCTGGTCACCGGATGGCAATAAACTCGCATTTACCTCTGACCGGGGTGGTGGACCGCAAATATATGAAGCTGACTTGTCAGGTAAACGTGTAAAGCGACTGACATTTAACGGACCTTATAATGCCCGTCCTCGTTATTCACCTGATGGTAAGAATATAGTAATGATCCATGGTGAAAAGAAACGTTATCGAATCGCTATCCTGGACCTGGATAATGGCTACCTGAATGTGCTTACTGAGTCTCGCCTGGATGAATCTCCCAGTTTTTCCCCCAACGGCAGCATGATCATCTATGCAACAACTGTCTATCGTGGCACGGAGCTGGCAGCTGTTGCAGCTGATGGAAGCGTGCATCAAAGACTGGCCTTGCAGGATGGAGAGGTCAGGGAACCAGCCTGGGGGCCATTTCCTCGTAAATAGAGGACTATAAACGCTCAACTCCAAACTTGATGAGTGATATGCTTTCAACAATTAACTAAAGGAGATTTCCACATGACGTACAAGCACGTCTTGATAATATTAATGGTCAGTTTGTTTACAGCCTGTACTACAAACACAAAAGATGAAGCGGATTCAGCGACGGTAGAAGATAGAAACGCAGCTTCCGGCAGTGATAGCAGCACAGGAAACTCAGATTCGAACAGTGCCAGATCTTTCGGCACCGGTGCTGATGGGGATACGAGTATGACTGCACTGGACGATCCGCAGAGCCCTTTATCAGTACGCATAATTTATTTTGATTATGATAGTAGTGAAATCCAGTCACAGTTTCGTGACACGGTCGAAGCGCACTCAGCATTTTTGATTGCCAACCCCGAAGTTATTGTTGCTCTGGAAGGACATGCGGACGAACGTGGGTCTCGCGAATACAACCTGGCGCTTGGTGAACGACGGTCACAAACTGTCAGAAGACAAATGACATTGTTGGGTGTACCTTCCTCGCAGATTAGGGCAACCAGCTATGGTGAAGAAAGACCTGTTTCAGAAGAGCATGATGATTTTGCATGGAGTCAGAATCGACGTGTAGAGATCATATACTAAGGACATTATTGTGAAGTTACTTTCAATACAAATTGTCACTCTCTGTTTTTCGTTAATGTTAAGCTCCGCTAGCTATAGCGCCGATGCAGAGCTTATACAACGTCTTGATCGACTTGAGCGTTTGTTACAAAGTCAGGGTTTACTTGATATGTTGCAACAAATCGAGGCGGCACAACAGGAGTTGAGCGCACTCCAGGGTGAGATAGAATTTCAAAATCATACCTTGGAACAATTAAAAAAACGTCAGAGGGATTTATATACTGACATTGACCAACGATTGCAAAACCTGGAAAGAAGTCAGAACCCTGATAATTCGCTTACTACAGACATAATTATGCTAGAGGATGTGGATACTGCTAATCCTCCTCTACAAACTCTTGAGCCAATAGGAAATGATATCAGGGCGTCTACAGCTGTACAGCAGTCTGAGAGTTCTTTGATGGTTGAAGTAATTGAAAATGAAACAGTCCAGACGCCCGTACAACAGAGCGAGATAACAGAAAATATTGTTGAAACAGTAGAGCAAGCAAATAGCAATACCGTAGATGCTACTCTGGCGCCTGCCCCAGTCGTTGCTGAACTCGATCCTGTACAAATTCGGGCACAATATCAGCAGGCGTTTAAATTGTTGAAGCAATCGCAGTATGAACAGGCAATAAAAGCGTTCAGAGAATTTTTGGCAGCAAATCCACAAAGTGAGTATTCGGATAACGCTCAATATTGGCTGGGGGAGGCTTTCTATGTTACTCGCCAATTTGAACAGGCCTTATTGGAATACAATAAACTTATAGAAAATTATCCTGACAGTAAAAAACTAACACACTCTTTATTGAAGATCGGCTTTTGTTATCAGGAATTGCAGCAATTGGAGGAAGCCATTCTTCGTTTGGAGAACCTTAAGAAACAACATCCAGGTACTACTGCTGCGAGACTGGCTGAAGAACGACTGAAAAAGATAGCCCAGAGTGAACAGCAGGGTGTGGAAAGTGAATTATCAAATTGATTTGCATTTTTCAAAACCACACTTTAATAGCATTCGATTCTGAAAATAGCGCCAGGCCGTAGTTTTTGCCTGATCAGTCCGAGGTGACTTGCAGATGAAAGCAGTTATTTTACTTTCCGGTGGCCTTGATTCCGCCACGGTGTTGGCGATTGCTTCACAACAGGCTTACGAATGCTATGCCATGAGTTTTGATTATGGCCAGCGAAGCCTGGTGGAACTAAAAGCGGCAAAGGCGCTTGCGCAAAAATTTGATGTTATAGATCACAGAATAGTAAAAATTGATCTTGCTCAACTTGGTGGTTCGGCGCTGACCGACAGTTCAATTGCAATACCAGAAACAGAACAGGAAGGGATACCTGTCACGTATGTGCCCGCCCGTAATACTATCTTTCTTTCATTCGCTCTGGCTTACGCTGAAGTGCTAAACGCAGATGATATTTTCATCGGTGTTAATGCTGTCGACTATTCCGGTTATCCTGACTGTCGCCCTGAATATATTGCGTCTTTCCAGCAAACGGCAAGGCTAGCCACAAAAATAGGGGTTGAGGGTCGGGCAGTTGAAATCCATACGCCATTAATGGCTCTTACTAAAGCCGAAATAATTGAACAAGGAATAGCGCTTGATGTCGACTATGCGCTGACGATTTCCTGTTATCAGGCGAATAGTAATGGTGAAGCTTGTGAGGTATGTGATTCTTGCCGATTAAGAAAGCAGGGCTTTGAGCTGGCTGGTGTCGTTGACCCAACCAGATATCAAAAACAGAACTAACAAAACGGGTTTGGGAGACGCTATGAGTTTTTACGAAAAGCATTGCTTACCACACATATTGAATTTTGCCTGTGGAATGAAGCCAATTCGTGAGCAACGACAATTGGTTGTGCCACATGCAAAAGGCCGGGTTTTGGAAGTAGGAATGGGCTCTGGTCTGAATATACCCTATTACGATAAAGACCATGTTGATATGGTTTGGGGTTTAGAGCCATCAGAAGGGATGCGAATGAAGGCGCAGCCAAATTTAAGCAAAGCACCATTCAAGGTTGAGCTGATAGATTTACCGGGAGAGGAAATTCCACTGAACGACAATAGTGCGGATACGGTATTACTCACTTTCACTCTGTGTACAATTCCTGATTGGAGCAAAGCTCTGCAACAAATGCGTCGAGTACTAAAACCGGGTGGGGAGTTAATTTTTTGTGAACATGGACAATCCCCGGATAGGAATATACAAATTTGGCAGGATAGACTTAATCCTTACTGGAACGTTTTTGCCGGAGGTTGTAATTTAAATCGTCCGATTCCTGAGCTAATAAAAAAGGCAGGATTTAATATCCAACAAGTAGATTCACAATACTACCCGGGACCAAAGCCTTTAAATTATTTTTATCGTGGAATGGCGAAATAGCGAGAGATAAAATGATACTGGAAGTCGCGGTGCTGAATATAAAACCAGGACAAGAAGCCGATTTTGAACTGGCGTTTGGCGAAGCTCAAACTATCATTGCTGCGAGGCAGGGTTACATATCTCACCAACTGAAAAAATGTATAGAGAAACCGAATCGATATATTCTTTTGGTTAACTGGTCATCTTTGCAAGATCATACCGAGGGTTTTCGAAAATCAGTCGAATATGAGGAATGGCGAAGATTGCTACATCACTTTTACGAGCCATTCCCTGAAGTCGAGCACAATACTGGTATTAATGGCGTAAACTGATGATAAGCGTCTGAGCCAGACCTTATATTTTTATCTCACCCATATGTACTTCAATATTATCCTTGGCAAAAACGAGACGAGCTCGGGTATTAAGTTGTTTAACTCTTTTACCTTCTTTGACTTTGGGTTTGAATCTCCATTTTACAGCGGAATCCAGGGTGACCTTGTCGAATAAATTCCCTGGACGGGATTCGACAATCTTAAGTTTTTCTACTTTACCCGATGTGCTTATGTCGAATTGAATTAAGGCCCAACCTTGAGGTTTCTTCCCGTCTTTAAAAACCGGGTATTGAGGTTGCATAATAAAAAGAGGTTTAGCTTCGCCTTCTTCATCTGGTAAGAATTTTATTACTCTGTCGGCATGTCCTTTAAAGCGATCGTCGCGCATTGCAATAAATATTTTAGCCATCCTTGCATGTGCATTTAGTAAGACTGGGTCATCTTCGACCAGATTATCTTCAAATATTTTTAATGTCTGTTTAAAGTATTCTTCAGCCTTGGGGAAATTTTGTTTCCTAAGTTCGACATCACCAAGAGCTGATATCGTTGAAGCTGTGCTTACTGAATTCTTACCGTATTTTTTTTCCAGTATTACGAGCGCCCTTTCATAATCCTGCTGAGCCAAGTCAATTTTATCCAAGGCAAGATCCAGAGTGGCTTGTTGTACCAGGAAGCTGGCAATCTCTGGATCATCAGCGCCCCGCGTTTTTGTAATAATAGCGATAGCGCTATCAAGTTCTTTACGTGATTTATCCAACTCTTTTTTGCTGGCGTAGATTTTTGCCTGATCTTCATGAATGGTTATCATGTTGGTGTGTTCTGCACCATGCATTTTCAAAATCTTTTTCCTGGCAGAGCTTAAAATAGGTGCGGCTTCATCAACTTTTCGAAGGATAATCAGGACATGAGCAAGGTTAATCGCCATGATTGTTGTTTTTTCATGGTCAGGCCCGAGTTCCTTTTTAGCCATATCAAAGGATTTTTGCGCTAGTTCTGCAGCACGTGGATAATTACCACGAGAGTAGGCGTTATTGTAGGCTTTGTAGGTTTTACTAAAATCAGTGGAAATTTCCTGAGCAGAAACCGTACTGACACTTAGAAGCAGGTAGGCCATGCCTATGAAACAAATATTAATTAAACGCATTCTTTCACCTTTATGATTATAAAAAGTAGCCCTATCAAATCCTGAGCTTTTATCTATTTTACACACTACTTATAGAAGAGACCTCGTTGAGCGAGATTCTACTAAAAAATCTACTTCTGTATCGAAACGAATTGGCCTTTTTTAGTTAAATCAGCCAATAGTATTAATATTAAGGACATTATCCTGCTTTGCTAGTTCAAAACTACGATTCTATAATGTCTGCAGAGCAAACAGGGCAGTCCGGGTTTTTAGGGAGAGTCGCTGTATGCCATTCCATATTTAATATATCAATTAACATCAGTTTGCCCTGCAGAGTTTTACCAATGCCCATTATAAGCTTCATCGTTTCAGCCGCCTGAATACTACCTACGATACCAAGTAAAGGAGACAATACGCCATTCTCGGTACAGGTTTCGTCGGTAGCGACAGAGTCATCATATAAGCAGCGATAACATGGAGAGCTATTATCAGTTGAATTAAAAACGCTAACCTGGGCTTCGAAGCGAATAGCTGCGGCGGAAACAAGCGGTGTTCGCGTTTTCACACAGGCTGCATTAATAGCAAATCGAGTGGAAAAATTATCGCTGGCATCTACTACCACATCAGCAGCCTCGACATGCTCTTGTAATTCATCATCTTCCAATGCGTGGTCTAGCAGAGATAGTTTTACACCCGGGTTAAGGGCGAGCAAATGATCTTTCGCTGATTCTACTTTAAGCCGCCCAATATCATTATTGCTATGAACGATCTGTCTTTGCAGGTTGGATAAATCGACTTTATCGAAATCTACTAATATGAGTTCTCCCACACCCGCTGCGGTGAGATAAATTGATACAGGAGAACCGAGGCCACCAATGCCAATAATCAGTACTTTAGCCTTTGCAAGACGGAGCTGCCCCTCTGCATCAATCTCAGGCAGCATCATTTGTCGGCTATAGCGTAAGAGCTGTTCGTCATCCATTGCTGTTATGTATATTCCAATTTGATTTCAATTGTAAGTCGGCGCTCAGGATTTTGCTTTGTATCGACGCCACATCTTTTTTCGAACATTATCCCCACCAGTTTGAGCATAATCATAGTAATAGACATAAATATCTTCTACATAAGTATCCCAGTTATGGGGGTAGAGTAGATGTTCTCTTTCATTTTGTTCGACAAAGCTAAGCAAGCAAAGTCTAAGTGTGTAGAATAATCCGATATTAGAGCTATTTATAGATTCGCGTATGGCTTCCCATATCTCCGAAAAACAGAGTTTAGGAAATTCATACTCGACTTCAATATGACGAGATTGCACGGTTAAGCCTAGTAAGCCTTGTAAAGATGCAATGGTCGTCTGCAAAGTACGCATTTCTTCGTCGGTAAGATCGTTTTTAAGATTGATGATATGCTTTCTGGGCTGAGTTTCATTTGAGCTCATTGCGGCCATCTCGCGAAACTTAATCTATCCAGCCCGGCATAATCCTGACGGCAGTTAATATCGTCATAGTTCTTACTAATGAATAATTGACGAATAATTTCCGCTTGTTTGTAACCATGTTCGATAAGAATCCATGCGCCGCTCCTCAGAAAAGACGGAGCCTGGGAAATAATCTGGCTAATCGACTGGATACCTTGTTGCCCACCATCCAGAGCCTTGCGGGGTTCATGTCGAATTTCACCTTCGATAAACCCATGGTCGTCGTGCTCAACATAAGGAGGGTTTGAAACAATGTAATCAAACTGCCGTTTGCCAAGACTGGAAAACCAGTCGGACTGGATGAATTCAGTGTTCTCCAATTGATGTACTTTGGCATTTTCTTTGGCAATAGCAATGGCTTCACAACTTACGTCAAGAGCACATAAATTTGCCTTTGGTCTCTCTTTAGCAATCGCCAATGCGATAGCGCCACTGCCTGTACCCAGATCGAGAATGTCACAATGGCGATCGACGGGGATGAGCTCCAATGCCGTCTCAACCAAACATTCCGTTTCTGGACGAGGGATAAGAGTGTGTTGATCTACTTTTAGTTGTAAGGACCAAAACTCCTTGCCACCTGTTAGATAGGCGATTGGATAGTCATCCATTCTTTTTTCCAATAACTGCTGAAAGTTCTTCACGATGTCCTCAGAAACTTCGCGTTCAGGATAAGAATACAAACTTGCACGATCTGTATGCATACTACTGGCTAGTAATATTTCTGCATCAAGTCTTGCTGTTTCGATTGTCTGCAAGCGACGTTCAGCGTCGACGAGTAAATCTTTAACATTATCCATTTTCTTCAATCAAGCTATGCGCTTACCTATATGAGCTTATCGAGTACCTGTTCATTCGGACATTGCGGCCAATTGATCAGCCTGATACTCATTAATCAGGGGCTCAATTACCATGTCGAGGTTACCTTGTAGAAATTCGTCAAGCTTATATAAAGTCAGATTTATTCGATGGTCGGATACACGACCCTGAGGGAAATTATAAGTACGAATTCTTTCCGAACGATCGCCTGAGCCTACCAGGTTACGTCTATTTTCTGCCATTTCTGCAGTCTGTTTATCACGTTCGGAATTCAGTAACTTGGACTGTAGTAAAGACATTGCTCTGGCTCGGTTCTTATGTTGTGAACGTTCATCCTGGCATTCAACTACTATACCGGTAGGTAAATGGGTAAGGCGTATAGCTGAATCAGTTTTATTAACGTGCTGTCCGCCAGCACCTGAGGCGCGAAAGGTATCAACACGCAGATCGGAGGGATTAACGACAAATTCACTCACCTCATCTACTTCGGGTAACACAGCAACCGTGCATGCGGAGGTGTGGATCCGACCCTGCGATTCTGTTTCGGGTACACGTTGTACGCGGTGAGCACCTGATTCAAACTTTAAACGTGAGTAAGCACCAACCCCAATAATGCGCATAATGATTTCTTTATAACCATCAAGATCACTCGCTGTTGAACTTAGTATTTCAATAGACCAGCGTCGTAGTTCAGCATATTTACTGTACATACGCATAAGATCACCGGAAAACAATGCGGCTTCCTCGCCACCGGTACCCGCACGAATCTCAAGAAAAATATTGTTATTATCATTTGGGTCTTTAGGAAGCAGGAGTTTTTGAAGATCAATCTCCAGAGATGAGTTTTCTTCCTCTGCTGACTGTAGTTCTTCCGTGGCAAGCTCACGCATTTCCTTATCAGTGTCATTTAGCATCTCCTGCGAGGACTCAATGACGTCCAGATTGTCGCGGTACTTTTTAAAGCACTCGACTACAGGGCCGATTTCTGCCAGTTCTTTATTGAATTCTCGGAACTTATTTTGGTTTCCAATTACCTCCGGATCTGCCAACAAGGCATGCAGTTCCAATTGCCGTTCAGCAAGGTTTTCAAGTTTAAGTTGTAGGCTTTGTTTCATTATCAATATTTTCTTAGCAGAAAAACACGGAAGTGTAACGGATATAGCACCGAAAAACGGCCTTAACTTTCTTTTTTATCGTCTTTCTGCGAAGTAGAAAGCTTGAACAATTCCTGTGTCGCCTGAATCAGATCCTGGCGACCTTCGGCACTGGCTTCGCGTAATTGAGAGCTTGGAGAGTGAATCAGTTTATTGGTCAAACTCCGGGTTACTTGTTGCAGTATTATTTCAGGATCCTCTCCTTTTTGTAGCTTTCGTATTGCGCTAGCCAATTCTTCCTCCTGGATAGAGCTGGCTTGTTCACGTAAAGCGCGAATAGTTGATACAGCATTGAGTGATTGTAGCCAGTTCATAAAATGCAGAACCTGAGCTTCTATTATCTCTTCAGCTTGAATGGCAGCTTCTTTTCTACTGCGTTTGTTTTCTTCTATAACTTCTTTTAGGTCGTCGACGGTGTAGAGATAAACATCTTCAAGTTCTCCCGCTTCTGGCTCAACATCACGCGGAACCGCAATATCAACAATAAACATCGGCCGATGTTTACGCTTGATAATAGCGGTTTCGATGGCACCTTTACCGAGTATGGGTAATTGACTGGCGGTCGATGAAATAACAATATCTGCTTCATCAAGATGTAAAGGGATATCGCTGAGGGGGATGGCATAAGCCGAAAATTCGCTAGCCAGATGCTGTGATCTTTCTAATGTACGATTTGCTATTATCATTCTATGTAAGCCAACATTATGTAAATGTCGGGCGGCTAATTCTATGGTCTCTCCTGCACCAATCAATAAGACCGTTTGTTTGGATAAGTCGCCAAATATTTGTTCTGCCAAACGTACTGCAGCATAAGCGACCGAAACCGGATGACTGCCAATTTCAGTATTACTGCGGACTTGTTTTGCAACCTTGAATGAGTGTTGAAAAAGCTGCCCCAACAATTTACCTATATTCCCGCTATTCATTGCGCTCTGATAGGCAGTTTTTAACTGCCCCAGTACTTGAGGTTCACCCAGGACCATGGAATCCAGACCGCTGGCAACTCGAAGCATGTGTTTAACCGCATCAGCGTCAGGGTAACGGTATAAAAATGGCTGCAATTCGGTCTTTGAGAGTCCGTGAAACTCGTGCAACCATTCCACCGCGTGTGTGGGCTCAGCTTCGTTCAGGGAGCAATATATTTCAGTGCGATTACAAGTAGAAAGGATAGCGGCCTCTTGAACACCTCGGAGATGACCGAGATCGCGCAAGGCATCCGTTAGGATTTCTCCTTCAAATACCACCTTCTCCCGTACTTCTAGCGGAGCGGTTTCATGATTGAGTCCAAAGGCCAACAGCGTCATTGATATAAAAAGTATGTAATTTAGCTAAAATTTGTCGGAAGATTACTCGAGAATAGATAAGTCACTGTGTTAAAGCTGATTTGACTGGATTTCCTGGTCATTTTCTCAAAATATGAACTGCTACCCTGCTCATATGCGGGACTAGCGGGTGAGAAAGTGAATATCCTTCTGTAAGCCTTCTATTCCGGTAAGGTCTTCGTAACCACAAGTATAAACCTCTTAAATATCAAGTTCTTGCTTATTTATCGTCACCTGTTGATTTGCCGCTCTAGGCGCAATCTGTGAAAATTACTTTAATCTCACAAAAATTAATTTTAAGTAGCTTAGCTAAACTAAGAAATTATTGAGGACTGGGACTGTCCATATAGTCAAATAATGAGTATGGTTTCAATATGACAACTAAATATCTAAACGAATCAGCGACCTCCGGCCTGATATCGACGCTTAATAAGCTTAGCCTGGCAATACTATTTGTAATGCTGGCATCCTGTAACAATGTGGCAGTCAAAGAAACGGAGTTGATTGCTGAGAACGAGACTCAAGAAGCAGAACAGGCAACAGAGGAAGACATTGTTCGTATTGAACCTGTACGTCCTAAAATTGCTTTAAGTGAGGAAATTCTCTACAAGACCCTGGTGGCCGAGTTCGCAGGCCAAAGAGACCGTCTGGATATTGCGGTTGAAAACTATCTCGATCTCGCCCGTATGACAAGAGATCCAAAATACGTTGAGCGCGCCACGCGCATTGCGATTTATGCTCGAAATACCGAAGCTGCAAGTGAGACGGCAGCCTTATGGGTTGAACTAGATCCACTCAACCCGGATGCTCATCAGGTTCTTGCAGTGATGAGTTTGCGTAAAGGAGAAATAGAGAAATCCCTGGAGCATCTTGAGACTATTCTCGAGAACTCTCATGGAAAAATCGATCAAAAATTGTGGATGATCGCAAACATGCTCGGTCGTGAAAAAGACAGAGACATTGTTATGCAGGTGATGGAAAAGTTATTACTCAATCATCAGGGCGATCCGGAAGCGATGTATGCGTTTGCCCATGTCGCTGCCAGGATTGGTGAACTGGATCGAGCTGTTGAGCTATTGCAGGCTACGCTGGAGCTTGCTCCCGAAAACGATAACGCAGCAATGAGCTACATTTCTATCCTGCAAAAACAGGGCCGCATTAATGAGGCTCTAGAGTGGATGGAGAAAGTGTTACCGACGCGGGAGAGTAATGATTTCAACTTGCGATCTGCTTATGCTCGATTACTAACTGACGCAAAACGTTTTGATGACTCCCGACGGCAGTTTGAAATTCTGTCTGTGCAGGCGCCCAATAACAGCGATGTATTATTTGCTTTGGGCTTATTGTATTTACAATCCAGTCGTCTTGATGAGGCAAAAACTTATTTCAAACGTCTGGTTGCACAGGATATTCGTTCTAACGATGCAAATTATTATCTAGGACGCATCGATGAAGAGCATAAAAACTTTGAGGAGGCGGGTGTCTGGTATCAGAGTGTGCAAAACGGCGAAAATTATTTCGATGCGCAGGTGCGGTATGGTCTGATTTTAGCCAAGCTAGGCAATATGGATGCGGCTCGAGCCCATCTCAATAAAATTCCTGCCAGAGGTGAAGAGCAGGCTACTTTATTGGTACAGGCTGAAGGGGAATTACTCACTGATGCAAAGCTTTACGATGAGGCTCTGGCTGTTTATGACGTCGCCATCGAAGGCAAAGCGTACAAAGGTGTTTTGCTCTACGCACGCGCGATGCTGGCTGAGAAAATGCAGCGCATCGATCTGATGGAAGAGGATTTACGTCGTATATTGGTGAAAGAGCCTGATCATGTACAGGCTCTAAACGCATTAGGTTATACACTCGCCGATGAAACTGATCGCTACCAGGAAGCATTCGATTTGATTCAACGAGCGATGGATTTAAGTCCGGGTGATTTTTACATCCTCGATAGCATGGGTTGGGTTTTATATCGTCTTGGTCGCCATGAAGAAGCAATTAAACTTCTTGAGAAGGCGATGTCGCTGCGCCAGGATCCGGAGATAGCTGCGCACCTGGGTGAGGTACTATGGGTCACTGGCGACAAAGAGGCGGCTAAGGAAGTATGGGAAACTGCTTTACAGGCAACTCCGGAGGACAGTCGTTTGCTCGATGTTATTAAACGTTTTGAGCATTAAGTTTTTTTATCCTTTCATTAGCTTTTAGTTTCGTAATTTTTTCCAATACATAGCACTATGCGTGAATCTATTTTCACTTGCTGTCCGGCAATCCCGGTGAAAAATGCACCCTTAGAGGCAATGAGAATCAAAGCAAAGGCTATGTCTGAAAATATTTCTCGCATAATCAGTATTTCTATCAATTGTCTGTTGATTCTTCTCGCAAGCAGTTGCGCAATGCAAACCCCTGTACCGGATATTCATAAAGCAGCTGTTTGGGAAACGCGTAAATTAGAGTTGGAGCAACTTCAAAGCTGGATGCTCAAAGCCAGAATAGCCATCCAACTGGACAAAGAAGGTGGTAGTGCCAGCATGAACTGGAGCCAAACTGGTGCTGAATATCTGATTAGAATCATACCACCATTTGGTCGCGGGACCTTTGAGTTGGACGGCGACAATGACGGCGTGACAATGCGTACTGCTGACGAGCAATTATTTCACGCCACAGATCCGGAAACGCTTTTGCAAACACAGCTTGGTTGGCAAGTACCTGTTACCGGGTTGATTTACTGGATCAGGGGAATACCTGAGCCGTCATCGAAAATTACGAAGATGGTGCTTGATAATGAGGCTCGATTGCAGCACTTATCTCAAAACCAGTGGGATGTAAGCTATACGGACTATATTCAATCTGGTGATTTGATTTTGCCCAGGAAGATGTCAATGCAAAATGGAAATTTGAAGGTAAAACTGCTTATTAAAAAGTGGGAACGGACTTATGAACCCTGAATTATGGCCGGCACCGGCGAAAATTAACCTTTTTTTACATATTATTGGACGCCGTGAAGACGGCTATCATCTATTACAAACAGCGTTTCAGTTTCTTGATATCGCAGATGAGCTCGAATTTAGCTTACGCGACGATAAATTGATAAAACGTCAGGCCAGTTATGATGATGTGCCCGAAGATAATGATTTGGTTGTACGAGCGGCACATATGCTCAGGGAATACTCGAATACGCCATTTGGTGTAGACATAAAAATAAATAAGATTTTGCCAATGGGTGGTGGATTGGGCGGTGGTAGTTCCGATGCAGCGACAACGCTTGTAGCTTTAAATTGCTTACTGGCTCTGGGTCTTAGTGTCGATGAGCTGGCTGGAATAGGCCTGAAATTGGGCGCAGATGTACCTGTGTTTGTTCGCGGACACGCGGCCTGGGCAGAAGGGGTAGGGGAGAAATTGACAAAAATTGAGCCTCCGGAAGATTGGTATTTATTGGTTATACCAAAATGCCAGGTCGCGACGGCGGATGTTTTTGGCTCAGATGATTTGACACGTAATACGCCTGCAATCACAATACGCGACTTTCTGGCCGGAGCTGGCCATAATGACTGCGAATTTGTGGTCCGTGGGAGCTATCCTGATGTCGCGGAAGTTCTCGATTATCTGAGTCAGCGTTATGAGACGAGAATGACTGGAACAGGAGCCTGTGTGTTTGCCAGGTTTGAAAATCAGGAACTGGCTGCCAAAGCGGCGGCTGGGTTGCCCAGTGAATGGCAAAGTGTCGTTACCAAAGGACATAATCGTTCATTCCTGTCAGAAAGGTTGGGTCGGGCTTAATTTGACGCAAATAGTATTCAGGACGATTGCCGGCCTGAAGGTTGAAGGTTTAAATGGGGTGTAGCCAAGCTGGCTAAGGCACGGGGTAAGGCACCCCGGATTCCCAGGTTCGACAAATTCGCCGGGAGCGAATTTGAACAGTGGAGCGTATGCGACACTGGCCCCAAAGGGGTGGAGGGCAGGACGCCCGGAATAATCCTGGCACAGACAATATTCAGGATGAGAACCGAAATGGAAGTCGAAGATTTTATTGGGGTGTAGCCAAGCTGGTTAAGGCACGGGGTTTTGATCCCCGGATTCCCAGGTTCGAGTCCTGGCACCCCAGCCATATTGCAAAG
>Ga0055584_100000667_pt1 | contig 32625 bp, 27 predicted proteins | sample OSDHelmetaG_FD_58716 | JGI IMG/M metagenome (GOLD analysis project Ga0055584, IMG submission 58716) | Pelagic marine sediment microbial communities from the LTER site Helgoland, North Sea, for post-phytoplankton bloom and carbon turnover... | ecosystem: Environmental > Aquatic > Marine >... | reverse complement strand
AATCAAAGTCACTGGGTCTTCCTTTTGTTTATTCCTTGTACTTACTGGAATAGAGCGATTCTTTGTAGAATTTATAAGGATTAATCCTACATATGACTTTTTTGGAATCGACATGTCTCAAGCCCAATTTATTGCAATTGGAATGATTGTTTCTGGTATTGCTGGATACTTTTATTTGAAAAACAAGGTCCTTTCTGATTAGTAAAACTTCTAGCTTCAAGAGAAAATCACGCAGAATATTGAGACTCTGATAAGAAATGAATCGATAAAAACCTTCCTTTTATCATCCTGTCAGTGTGTAGAATACCACACAAAAGTAATTGCTACACTTCAGTCTCTTTAATCAATCTCCAGAGTGTGATGAATACAACGGCCCCAATACTTAAAATCAAACCAAAGCCAAGTCCAATAAGAATACTTTTAAACTTACTTGTAGTTACTTCTTCTAGTGGTAATATTGGTGCGTCTATTACTTGTAAAATTGGTGTGCTATTCTCAATGCTAAATTCTACTAGAGAAATTTGTTCTTCCAATTTAGACAGCCCCGCACTGAGTTGAAGCATTTCTCCCCGGGCTCTTTCTTTTTTAATGTCCATCTTTTTAGAAAACAATCCTGTTGATTTATCACTGAGGTCAGCATATTTATACTCTAGCCTATTGTATTCTTTAAGAAGAGAATCTTTCTTTGAGACAAGCACATCATAAGTTGATGTTTGTTTTTCAATAGTTTTTTCAACATAAAAATTACTTGTTGCCTCAAAAACTGCATGAGTAAGATGATAAGATAACGCCTCATCCTGACTGTGAGTCACGAATGACATTATAGTCGTGTTCTGTCCATAATCTGTTTCTATCAAAGCGTTTTTTCTGTTCGCAGGAGTTCCTGCGATCATGGTGGCTATCGATTTGAGAGCAATATTTTCTTTTATAGAAAAGGAATCAACCTTTGCATTTGTGAATTTAAAATTCGACATCTCCAATTCCTTAGAATTCCACCTGTCATTTAATTCATAGATATCTATAATATGATTTGATAAAAAATTCGGACCATTTGATGTCTCTATTTCATTAAAAATTGCCTCTTGTATGATTTTTCTTGAAAGAGAAAGTTCTAGAACTTTAGAAATATTTACCCTTTGGTTCATCATTGGTAGGCCAAATTGGCCAAGGATCGCACTTACATTAGACATTTGGCTGCTTTCGTCCTCATTCAGCATGAAACTCAGCCTCGCTTTATAGAGAGTAGGTTTTGAAGAATAATAAAAAAAGGATACTGCTGCGCAGACCATACCAATTCCAATGATATACCAAATATTTTTCTTGACTGCCTCTACATAAGCTCCTCCAAAATGCAGTAATTCCGCTACAGAAAGTTCATCTTTTCGATATGGAGGACTAGTTTTATCCATTAATATTTGGTGCTAACCACTTAGTAGCATTCTCAACATCTACACCTTTTCTCTTGGCATATGCCTCTACCTGGTCCATATTTATCTTTCCAAGGCCAAAATATTTGGCCTCAGGGTGTGCATAATACCATCCACTTACTGATGAAGCTGGATACATAGCTAAGCTTTCAGTAAGGAATATTTCTGTATGCTTTTTTGCGTCAAGCAAAGTAAAAATCACTTCTTTCTGAGTATGGTCTGGACATGCCGGATACCCTGGAGCAGGTCTGATACCTTCATATTTTTCTGATATAAGGTCCTCATTATCAAGTGTCTCGTCTTTTGCGTATCCCCAATAATCAATCCTTACTTTGTGATGTAAGTACTCCGTAGAGGCCTCTACAAGTCTATCAGCAATGGCTTTGAGCATAATCTCACTATAGTCATCATGAGCTTTCTTAAATTTTTCAATATGTCCTTCAATTCCAATCCCTGAAGTCACTGCAAATGCTCCTATGTAATCTTTCTTACTTCCTTTTGGTGAAATAAAATCGGTCAATGAAATATTTGGTCGTCCGGGAGCCTTTTTCTTTTGCTCTCTAAGGTTATGGATTCGGCCCAGTTCTTTTTCATCTAATCCGATTATAACATCTTCGCCATCACTATTCGCCTCAAAGAGGCCAATAACTGCTTTTGTATTAAGCCACTTTTCCATTTTGATCTGACTCAACATTTCTTTAGCATCATCAAATAGTTTTTTTGCCTCTTCTCCAATTATATCATTTTCAAAAATTTTAGGATACTTACCTTTCAATTGCCAACTAGAGAAGAAAGGAGTCCAGTCAATAAATGCAACAACATCCTCAATAGATATCTCTAATGGAATAACTCCTAATTGCTTAGGAACCGTTGGTTGAAAATCATCCCAATCGATTTTGGTTTTATTTGCAATGGCTTTTTCAATAGGAAGTAACTCCTTGAAGCTCTTTGCATTTTTTCTACTCTTTCTTACCCTATCATAATCTGCTTTGATATCTAGAATGAAATCACTCTTCGCGTTTTCATCATCAGAAAGTAATTGACTTACGACAGATACACTTCTGGAAGCATCTAGTACATGAGCACAAATACCACTATATTCTGGCTCTATCTTTACTGCAGTATGGGTTTTTGAAGTAGTAGCTCCACCTATAAGCAAAGGAGTCTTCATTCCTCTTTTTTCCATTTCCTGAGCTACATTCACCATTTCATCCAAAGAGGGAGTGATCAGGCCACTTAATCCAATAATGTCTGCTTTTTCAGCTATAGCAGCATCTAAAATTTTATTTGCCGGGACCATTACTCCCAAATCAATAATGTCATAATTATTACAGCCTAACACCACTCCTACTATATTTTTTCCAATATCATGAACATCACCTTTTACAGTAGCTAAAAGTATTTTTCCTTTTGTGGAGGTGTCTTTATTTCTAAGCTTTTCTTCTTCTATGTATGGTGTAAGGTGGGCTACAGATTTCTTCATTACACGGGCACTCTTCACCACTTGGGGAAGAAACATTTTTCCTTCTCCAAACAAGTCCCCAACGATATTCATACCATCCATAAGAGGCCCTTCAATCACTCTAATAGGTTCTGGATATTTTAATCGAGCCTCTTCTGTATCCTCGTCAATAAACTCCGTGATGCCTTTTCTCAACGAATACTTAAGTCTTTCTTCGACATCTGCATTTCTCCATTCAAGATCCTTTTTAACCTCTTTTCCTTTGTTTCTAACATTTTCTGCAAATGTTACCAAACGATCTGTGGCATCAGGCCTTCTATTAAATAGTACATCTTCTATTCGTTCTAAAAGGTCTTTAGGAATATCCTCATAAACCTCCATCATTCCTGCATTGACGATCCCCATATCCATTCCTGCTTTTACAGCATGATATAAGAACGCTGAGTGCATTGCTTCTCTTACAGTATTATTCCCTCTAAATGAAAACGAAATATTACTTACTCCTCCACTTATTTTAGCTCCAGGGCAAAGAGCTTTGATCTGCCTTGTAGCTTCAATGAAATTAATTGCATATTCATTATGCTCCTCTATACCAGTAGCTACTGCGAAAATATTTGGATCAAATATTATGTCTTCCGCAGCAAATCCAATTTCATTCACTAAGAGATTATAAGCTCTTTTACAGATTTCTACTTTACGTTCAATCGTATCAGCTTGTCCCTCTTCATCAAAAGCCATAACTACCGCTGAGGCTCCATATTTTTTAACAATAGTGGCCTGCCTTTTAAATTCAGCAACTCCTTCTTTCATAGATATAGAATTCACAATGCTCTTACCCTGAAGGCATTTAAGACCTGATTCTATTACGCTAAACTTAGAAGAGTCAATCATAATGGGCAGCTTCGCTATATCAGGCTCCGACATGATCAAATTGAGAAATTTGACCATTTCTTCTTCAGAATCAAGAAGTCCCTCGTCCATATTCACATCTATGACCTGTGCCCCTCCTTCTACTTGTTGTTGTGCAACACTTAAAGCTTCTTCATATTTCTTTTCTTTAATTAATCTAGCAAACTTTCTAGATCCTGTTACATTGGTACGTTCTCCAATATTGATAAAATTCATATGCTCTCTTACCACCAATGGCTCCAACCCCGAATATGAGGAAAGTTGAGAATGACTTAGTTTTAATCTAGGTATTACACCTTCTACTCCTTTAACCATAGCTGCAATATGCTCAGGAGTAGTTCCACAACAACCACCAAGGATATTGGCATAGCCACTTTCGGCAAAAGACTTAATAAATGCTGCCATTTCATCGGGAGTTTGGTCGTATTCTCCGAACTCATTGGGCAATCCAGCATTAGGGTAAGCGCTAACAAAACAATCAGATATCCGTGAAAGACTTTTCAGATAGGGCTCTAGTTCTGCAGCACCAAGTGCACAATTCAACCCTACACTTAATAAAGGCATATGCGATATTGAAATCCAAAATGCCTCTACGGTTTGTCCACTTAAAGTACGTCCACTTGCATCTGTAATCGTGCCAGACACCATTACTGGGAGGTCAGTTTTACGTTCTAATTGCAATTTATCCACAGCAAATAATGCCGCTTTACAATTCAGAGTGTCAAATACAGTCTCGATAAGAAAAATATCAATTCCTCCATCCAACAATCCTTTTGCCTGTTCATAATACGCAGCGACCAATTCATCAAAAGAAATTGATCTAAATCCTGGGTTGTTCACATCTGGGGACAAGGACGCGGCCTTGTTAGTAGGTCCAAATGCCCCAGCAACAAATCGAGGTTTATTCGGATCTTTTAAAGCATACTCATCAGCTGCTTGCCGGGCGACTTTAGCCGATTCTAGATTGATCTCATATGCGAGATCTTGCATATTATAGTCTTCTTGAGCTATGAAAGTTGCGCTAAAGGTATTTGTCTCTATTATATCTGACCCTGCTTCTAGATAGGCACAATGTATAGCCTTAATTACATCAGGTCGGGTAATACTCAGAAGGTCATTATTCCCCTTTATTTCTCTATCAAAACTCTTAAAGCGATCACCTCTGAAGTCCTCTTCTGTCAGTTTATATCGCTGAATCATTGTACCCATAGCACCGTCCATGACCATGATGCGACTCTCTAGAATACTTTCTAATTGATTTTTAATATTCACTTAGTAATCCAATTTTTGTTGACTCATATTAGCCCTAAAAGAAATGCCAAAATACATGCTTTTCACATCAAAGTCCTCAGATTTCGATTGTTCATTCCTATAAAGAAATTGGAGATCTGTATAATAGCTATGAGATATATGATAACTTAAAACGGAACTGAATTGAAAAATGTTCGAAGAAACGCCTTGTCCAGTTTTATTTAAATAGTCATTTTCTCTGGTATCTGTCGACAATAAAATGTCCTGACCAATATTTGTTGTCTTGCTTTTGCCCACTTCTGTTCGTAATAACTTCCCTTTTATTGAACATTTCTGAGATATTCTATATTTCCACAGAAAAAGAACCTCCCTAAAATTGGCTCCAAGAGGGTGGGCTAATTCTTGATTATAGTGACTGTATGATGCAATTGAATAATCCAATCCATTGGTAGCTCTATGCGCATAAGTAAATGGCCTGACCGTATTAAATTCAGCTTGAACATCTAAATGATCGATACCAAATAAACCAAAATGCTTTGCTCCAAATTGATAACCCACTTTGTTACCCCACCAGCCACTTCCACTAAATAATTCACCAACACGCATTTCATCGATGAGAAACTGACAATAGGTTTTGGTCTTATCGCTTACCTTATAATTAATGTCTAATCCCAACATTACATTATCTGGACTATCCAGTTTTTGCTCGACCACTCTATAAAGAATTAAAGGGTTGAGATACTGAAATTCAAAATTATTTTCTCTTCCAAAGACAACGGATTCATAAAGAGAAATTTCTAATTTTTTGGATAAGACAACTGACAAATAGTGAGTGGCCATGTATTTTTTAGGGGCTAAAGGGTCACCCACCTGGTCTATTGTACTTCCTATTGGTGCTAATTCTGCAAAGATGTTTTTGTAATTGAATATTCCTATTGATGTGTTGAGTTCTAAAAAAAAGAAGTTGTCAGAATAATCCGACAATAAAAGGGAATTGTAACCATTTCCTAAAAAGAAGCTCCCATGGCCAATTCTCGCAGTGAAATATTCACTTGGTCTATAAGTTAACACACCTTCTGCATTTAGAAAATCCCACCCACTTATAGCATCAAAAAATCCACTTTCATATCTTTTATAGAAGCCTTGTCCAGGAATTGCATTACGATTTGCTATTCTCCTTTCTATATGTTTAAAGTATCGAGCTTGATTTTCCAAAATTGAAGTTCTGAAAAATACTTTTTTCCTTAAATTGCCTGATATGGAGATTCCCCTACTATTTCTAAATATAGTTTCCTTGTTATTTCTATCCCTACCTATGCCGAAATAAATTAATGGGTCAACTGTAACAGAAACATCATTATTCCTGAAAGAAAATATCTTTCCTCTTTTAAAAAAATAAGACTGTTTGTTTTCTGAAGAAAAGACATCCGTAAAAGAAGGGTATTGTGTTTTTAGAAGACCAATGTCCCATTTGTCCTTTCTTGTCAGATGGTTATTCTCTAACAGCTCCATTATTCTAAGGAAAGAAAATCCACTTTGTTGGGTAATTTTTAAGGCGTTTTGAGTGGTATCATACTTAAGTGATATTCTCTCAAAGGCGTCCAGAAACTCTTGCTTTTTTCCAAAACCATATTGAGCTTGAGAGATTAAATATGATGTTGAAAAAAGGAAGAAAGAGAGAATCAATATTATAGACCGAGTGATCATTTTACAAAATTGATCAAAAAGTCATGAAAAATAGGTTTGGGATTAGATTAAATGAGAAATGCCTCTCCTGATAAAATCAAAAGAGGCATTATCTTACTATAATTCAATTAACGAATAACGTTTACTTTTCTTTTAATAGTTCTTCCATCTTTTGTCAATGAAACTACATAGTACCCAGGTGTAAGTCCTTTAGTATCTAGCTCCTTAGTCTGGTCACTAATCTGAAAACTTGAGACTACCTTACCATTCAGATCTACAAATAGTCCTTCTCCTCCTATTAAATTTTCTGGTATCTCTAAAGTAACCTTGTTATTTGCACTAGTTGGATTTGGAAATACTTTAAACTCATCTATTACAATAGATTTGTCATCTAATAGGTCTGTAAAGTTTTTACCTCCTTTAGACTGTGCTTTATTTATAATTTCACCCACCATTTCTAATGGAATTTCACCTGTAAGGGAAAATGCAATAAAGTTTCCTTCATCTCCTTCTGTCCCCAAGCCTATCACTTCATAAACAATTCCATCTTCTTCATCAATTTGGATCGAAAAGCGGTTTTCATTGTCTTTTATATTGACCAATTCATCGAAAGCATTATCTAAATTGTTAATTCCTTTTGTGTATTCAGAAATAGGGTCATCAATATCAGGCATGGCTAAAAGCTGAAAAGACTTTATGGTTTTCAAAGCCTCTCTTATTTCTTCGGCGTTTTCACCTTCAGCCTCGCTTAATATCTCAGCTGCCATTTGAAATGTGACTCCATGCACCTGTACTACTGTGGAGTTCTCAGCATCCAAAAAATTTTGATAATTGTCTGAAACAAAATTTTGACTAAAAGCAGAAAAACTGAATAATGTAAATAGAACGAGTTCAAGTACTTTTTTCATGATGACGTTTTAATTTTTAATTTTTAAATCAATTCTATAAAAATTGATTTCTCGAAAATTTTAACCTAAAAGCGGTTGTGACGTTTTGTGAATGATTGACGAGAAGAAAATAAGTTTTGTTACAGAATCTTAAGTTTTTTTTAAATCAGATGTTAAAATTCTGTTTTCATTTTTCTGGTCAGCTGATAAAATTGAGTAAAAAGCTTTTAATTCTTGATTCCAACTCATTATGTTGATTAAACAGAATATGCACTCCTATTCTTTGGATAAAGACTTCAATTCCTGCTTCCTTAAATAAATCAACATGATTGATCAATTTGACTATGTCCTTTTCAGTGGTGATCAAGGCTTTCTTTTGATAAGGTATCCGTGTAAATGAGGATATGATATTTAAAACATCAGACTTTTCATAAGCATGATGATCCGGAAAGTCGTATAAATAAACTCGGTCAGCTCTTCCTCTAAAGTGGTCTTTCAAATATTCGGGTTCTGCAATACCACTAATGATTTGCACTGCTGTCTCATTATCAATATGGAGTTGCCTCTTATATTCATGAATAGAATAACATGGCCCATAATCAATGTGAGAAAAAAAGATGTTTTCAGGATTAATCTCTTCTATTCTTTTTTTGAATATGTGAGCTTCTTCTTGAGTAAGATCAGTTGGGCATTTTGAAACTATCAGATAATCAGCTCTTTGAATAGCAGATCGCCATTCTCTCAATTTACCCATTGGCATGAGATAGTCATGGTAATATGGATTATGGTATTCTGTAAGAACAATACTAAGACTTGGATCAATAGAACGATGCTGAAATGCATCATCAAGAAGGACCACTTGAGTTTGTGGGCTATCCATAATCAGAGAAGAAACGCCTATTGTTCGTGACTCACAAACTGCCACAGCTATAGTGGGAAATTTTCTTTTGATCTGTAAGGCCTCATCTCCAACTGTGTAAGTTTTATCAGAAGTAGAAACCAGATGATATCCATTTGTTTTTCTGCTGAAACCTCTACTTAGTACTCCAACATTCAGAAAAGGTGCTAACATTTGTATCAGCCATTCAACTGTTGGCGTTTTGCCTGTTCCACCCACTTTGATATTACCAACTGAGATAACTGGAAGATCAAAAGAAGTAGACCTCAACATTCCACTGTCGTATAGTGCATTGCGTAGACTTACTGTTAATCCGTAAAGCATAGCGAATGGAGCCATCATTATCTTACCGATCCAATGCATAATTAGCCATTTGGTTTAAGAATATTATGCCCAATTGGACAAGAGAGACATTTTTTCTTATTACAATGATGCTTTTTTAGTTCTAGCAAAGCTTGGGTGTCATAAGCAGAATTTGACCTAATATTCAGGCTTTCCCATCTGGATATTATATTATTCTTCTCAGCAGGTATTTGTTCAAGAAGGTCTAAAGCTTTTTTGGACCAATTGTCATCTCCAGTCTTCTTGCTCATGAAATAGAGCATGGGAACAATGGCATTGATTATAATCCCCCTCATTTTCGATTTGCCGAGAGTCTTGATTTTAGTATTTGAAATTTTGTCAAAAGTGTAATGATTATCCCAATAAGGCGAAGCTTTTACATTCAATAATTTTTCTATTCCTTGAATATTAGCCTCTAGTAACTGAGAAAAGATTCTCGGCTTAGACATCAAATTAATGAACTGTGAAAGTGCAACTTCAGGAAAATTAGGAGGCCTGACAGCTTTATGTTTTAATGAAATATCAATTTTTTGAATATCATACTTCTTTCGATAAAATTGATAATCATTTTTAATCCTTTGAGAATACTCATCTTCTAAATCGGAAGTAAGAAGTCCTGCAGTACCCATATATATGGCCTCTAGTGACTCCAAGTTGTTACTATTCTTTTTCAGAATAGAATATGGAATATTCATTGCGATTTGTAAAAAAGCATCTGCATTGTGAACCAAACCAAAAGACCTACAAATTAGTCTGTAAGCTGTCTCTTCCCAATCATTATTCGTGAGGTTATTTGAAATATTCACACCCTTCCACCTTTTTTCCAATCGATCTGATAATGCACGTTCTTTAGCTAAGGTTTGAGAAAGTTCAGAAGACTGATCTATTAAAGATTCACAAGGAATCCATAAAGCAGAATCAAATTTTTGATATAATTGAATTATTCCTGTATTCATTCTACCTTTTAGAACGAGGCATGGAATTTTTGTGCCGTTCTTTCTTTTGATCTCTTTGTCCTCCTTATATACTACATGAAGAATGGTATTTTGATAATTAGAATCGGAAGAGTGTCCATGGATGTTCCAATCCGAACTTTTTACATGCATCTCAATTGAACCTATCCATTTTGTGCCGCTTAATTCGATTTGTGCCTCTAAGAAATCTGGACCATCAGAATGGTTGTAGTTTCCAAAGGAGATAATATTTAAAGCTTCACCATCTGTAGTACAAAGATTTTTGAGGTTTAAACTTTTAATTCTCCATATGTAATGTAGCAGATCTTCTTTAATGGGCATGCTCTTTACGGGTGTAGGTCCTGAATGTATAATTATACACATTTTTATCATCCGCTGGATAGGCTTCCTCTTGTTTCAGCACCCAATCATCCATTTCTAATTCTGCAAATGATGTATCTCCATCAATTTCTACGTCTACATCAGTGATGTACATTTTGTCCCACAGGTTTTTGGTCAACTCATAGATTATCCCTCCTCCCAATATTAAGACCTCATTCTTTTCATGTTTTTTAGCATAAGCTAAAGCTTCTGTAATAGAGTGTTTAACAATACAGTCACTTGAAAAATAGTCTTTGTTTTGGGTTACTGTAATGATGGTACGGCCCTTAAGCGGTCCAGGAAGAGATTCAAATGACTTTCTACCCATTATTACGTGATGACCTATAGTCTTAGATCTAAACCATTTTAAGTCTGCAGGAAGATGCCAAGGCAGAGAATTGTCTTTACCAATGATGTTGTTTTTTGAGCGTGCTACTATAGTAGATATTATCATAAGACTAAAGGTTACTGTTATTGATACAAAAGCAAATGGATAAAAGTTCAATCATCATCTGATAACCATGACCTTAGTAACATAACTGTCAGGTCTATCAAATGCTTTATCGTCAGTACTGAATATAAGATAAACACCTGTCTGGACCTTCCTGCCTGATATATCTTCACCATTCCAAACAGCTTGCCCTCCCTGTGCCCGCACTTCTGTAACAAGATTGCCATTGATGTCTGTAATTTTCACCAATGCATCTCTTACTAAACCTTTTACGGCTATTGGTCCATCATAATTGGGTTGAACAGGGTTTGGGAAAACTAATACTTCAGTATCAAGGTGTATCGGTTTTCCTTCAGTGCTAGGGGTCTTAAATGATTGTAATCCTCTATCTGTTCCAATCATCAATTCACCACTTTCTTTATTAAATGCTAAGTCTCTTATTCTGTTATCAAATAAAGGACTATTGTCCACTGTGAACCTATATATTTCTTCTTCTCCGTCTGGAGATTGGACAAAAATTCCATTCCTTGTTCCAAACCACTTTTGATTAGCTCCATCCACTTCAATTGATAAAATATCTTGATCTGCTAGCAGGAAAGCCACTATACTATCCTGGAGAACTTTTACTCTATCTCCAGAACAACTTGCAAGATCAAAAGGGTCAGATCCACAGTCAAAAATTATAGGCCCTTCAGCCGTGCCAATCCATACAGCACCATCCAAATCTACCGCTACTGTATTTACTACATTAGTGGTCATATTAGAGCTAGAAGAGGTGATAAATCTCCAGTTATCATCTCCACTTGCTGCCAAATCTGAACCAGGATCAAAAACATAGCATCCTCCATTATTCCCAAAAGCAGGAATCCACAGATACCCAAACTCATCTTGGACTACATCAATTAGATTTTTATTTGATCCTAAACTAAAGTTAGTCCATTGCCCATCTTCGTCTAGAAGGGCAAGTGGCCTCGGGGACCCAAAACTTGTCACCCATAAATTATTCTCAAGATCAAATTGTAATCCAGTAATTCTCTCTCTTTGCTCGTCCCCAATGGTGCCCAAAAGTGCTGAATTTGATTCATCAAATAGTGTTAAAATCTCTGCTGCTTCATCAACCTTTAACAAACCACCCCAATAGGTTCCTATATATAGCTCTTCTTTATTAGGGTGAGGTTTAATTTTCAGAAAATTCAGAAGGTCATTCTCTTTTATAAAGATTTCATTGTCCTGATTAATATTTTGCCAATCCCTATTCTTAAGAAAATAATACCCACTTCGAGTAAAGCTGTAGTCATAATTGTCTTTTACTCCACCAGATGCTACATAGACTTCGTTGTCTCTTATAGCAATATCGCTAACCTCATGAGATAATGGGCTGTTAAAATTCAAATGTTGACAATCTGATTGAATATTTTCTGTAATTCTAAATCCACCATATTCATCAGCATACCACACTCTTCCAAATTGATCTTGGATTACATCTTGAATCACATCATTGCATCCATTGCCACTTTTTAAGAAGGTTTGCCCATCATAAAAAAAAACATCACCTCTCCTATCGTTTCCTATAACTCCCAGCATCAAAAAATCTCCATCAGACGAGAGGAAACCTAATGAAATATTGTCACTCGGTGAGGTCCAAATTTCAGTTAACCTTCCATTGTCCCATCTGAATAATTTGTCATCCGCAACAAAATATAGTTGATCTTCATATACTGATATTCCTGATGAGCTGTACAAAATAGGCAATCCAAAACTTTCATCAATATGGTGCCATAATGAAAAATCAATAAGGTTTTCTGAACCATCTGAAGGCGCAAAAAAAACACCTTCATCAGTAGATATAAAAATTTGATCTTCAAAAATCACAGACTCTTGAACTGGTATATCTGTAAATGTTGTAGAACCAAATAACAAATCATTACTACTAATTGTTACTAGTCCAAAACCAGTTGACAGATAGATCATATCACCAGAAACATTAATGTTGTTGACACTTTTAGTTCCTATCAAATCCGTGTTCAATTTGATGTTAGGCAAATTGATTACCTCTTGGTCTTTTAGAAAATCTATATTTCCATTGGTATAGGCTATTATCAATTGGTCATTAGTATCATCAAACTCAATTTCCTTGACTCCGATATCTGAGAGACCGTCTACTTTTGAAATCCGTTTTGATGAAAAATCTTCTTTGTCTATCTGTACTATGCTCCATTCGGTGCCATAATAGATTTTAGATTCACTTTGGGCAACGGTGATCCCCGATTGATAAGGTAGGTATGAAGTCCAATCACCAATTTTCTGAGCTTTCAAGTGTGAAATATTAAAAGCTGTCAGAAAGAAAATGAAGAAATATCGTTGTTGAAGATTCAAATCTTATAAATATTAGAGCCTTCTAAATAACGAAAGACTGCATCCGGAACTATATACTGAACAGACTTTCCTTCAAATATCATCTTTCTAACCATAGTAGCCGAGATACTTAGTAATGGAGCATCTACAATCCTGACATTCTCATGATTTTCTAACTCCCCTAATTCATAGGTTGGCCTTTTATAGACATAAATAGGATAGTTTTTGATAATTATGTCGCCATTTTTCCATTTTGGAAGACTATATAGGTTGTCCCCTCCCATAATCACTGAAAAATTATGATCAGGATATTTTTCCGTCAAAAATGTAAGTGTATCGATTGTGTAGGACGGCCTTTTTAAGCCAAATTCTATAGAAGATGGTATTAGATTTGGGCTGTCATCAGTGGCTAGATTTAGCAGATGTAACCTTTCATAATCTCTAGCTAGACTTTCTTTTTTCTTAAATGGATTTTGAGGTGTAAGTACAAGCCATACCTTTTGAAGATCCGTGTATTGTAAAACGTAATTGGCTATTATTAAATGGCCAGTATGTACAGGGTTAAAGCTTCCAAAAAAGAGGCCTATTTTCATGGTGGTTAAGATGTTATGAACCCATCATCACTGGCATGACAAGCATTAGAATGTCCTCATTCTCCTCTTTATCGGCTGGTAAGAGCACCCCTGCTCTATTTGGAGCAGACAATTCAAATATTACATCGTCACCATTAAGCACACTCAACATTTCTACTAAAAACTTAGCATTAAACCCAATGTTCATAGGTTCTCCGTCATAACTACAACTCAATTGCTCTGTTGCCTCATTTGAAAAGTCCAAATCCTGTGAAGAAATAGTTAAACTTCCTTCAGTTAAATTTAAGACCACTTGATTAGTAGTTTTATTTGCAAAAATCACCATCCTTTTTAAAGAACTCAAAAAGTCTACTCTATTAACCGTTAGTTGATTAGGGTTATCTGTAGGTATTACTCCATTGTAGTCTGGGTACTTCGCATCTATAAGCCTGATGATAACGGTAGTGCCACCAATTTCATAAAATACATTCTTACTATTGTAGGCAATTTTCAAGTCATCTTTTGAGCCTAAAGCGGCTTTTAAAATATTTAAACCCTTTTTAGGTACTATAAAGCTCTCTACAGAACCTCCACTCACACCTTTACAGACATACTTTACTAATTTATGAGCATCAGTAGCCGCAAATGTTACTTTATCCTCTTCCACTTCTGTAAATAGTCCTTGCATTGCCATTCTTAACTCATCATTGCTTGTAGCAAAAAGAGTATTGTTTAATACTCGGCTATACATCACTGATGGAATTGTTACTGAATTCACCCCATCTTCTGAGGGAAGATCAGGATAATCATCACTGTTATCACCAGCTAGTTTGTATTTACCATATTCAGAAGTAATCTGGATTGCAAAATTGTCATCATCAATATCAAAACTGATAGGTTGATCAGGTAATGCCTTGAGTGTATCAATTAATATTTTAGCCGGAACAGCTACTCTCCCATCTCCTTCGGCCGAAACCTCCAAATCTGTTATAATAGTAGTTTCTAAGTTCGAAGAGACTATCTTAAGAACATTGTTACTAATTGTAAAAAGAAAATCTTCTAAAATTGGCAACACAGTATTAGAGCCAATAACTCCATTTGAAATGGATAATTTCTTTAATAATTCAGATGAGGATACCGTAAACTTCATAACCCACTTTGGTATTCAAAAAAATCGAAAGTACGACTATTTTATTCGTCAAAAATAACAATAAGAAACGTCCATTCTTAATTAATTATTCAACAATTGTTGAAATGATTTTTTAACTGCTGATCGGCATCATTTTCTATTAAACATGAAGAAAAAATATAATTATGATCCAAGTCAACTTATAAAACTGAGGCATAAAAGAAATTTCAGGATTATTTTCGCCGCAGATTTTTGAGAATGCAACAAATAGATCAACTAAAAAGAGGGCCTAAAAGTCATATAATATCCACTGTGGACATTATATCGCCTAATCAATACACCTTGTCATCTGGAGTTCCTCTATATGCGTATAAATCGGAAGGCATTGGAGCTATTAGATTAGAAATTGTTTTTGAAGCTGGGCGACTTTATGAGACAAAAAGGCTTGTAGCTCAGTCCTGTGCCTCCTTGATAACAGAAGGAAGCTCAAAAATGACTAGCTCTGAAATCTCAGAAGCCATAGACTATGAAGGTGCATATTTATCAAGCCAAGGTAATTCTGACTTTATTACACTTAGATTAACATGTGCCAAAAAGAGTCTAAAGAAAGTACTTCCAATACTTCGAGATATAATCGATGCTCCTACTTTCTCGGAAGAAGAATTAAAGATCTACAAAAACAGGAGAAAACAGAGAATGTCCATAAATCTCACCAAAAATGACATATTAAGTTACAGGGCCATTACTGAAAGTGTTTATGGAAAAGAAAGTGTATATGGATACAATAGCACTTTTGAAATGTTAGATGACCTCACACCTAGAGATCTAAAAAGTCATTATAATCAAAACTGCACCAAAGATCGGGCTCATATCTTTCTTTCTGGAGATTATGGAAATGATGATATCAAAAGCATTGAAAGTTTATCCAGAGCTTTCAAGAATGAAAAAAACCTTCCTTCTAAATATCAAACTACTAAAACTGAAAAGCAAACCATTCAAATCAAAGGAAGAGAAAATCAATCTTCTCTCAAATTAGCACTACCTCTATTTAATAGAAATCATAAAAATTATCCTGGGATATATTTTTTGAATACGATTTTAGGCGGGTATTTCGGTTCTAGATTGATGAAAAACATTAGAGAAGAAAAAGGATATACATACAACATTTATTCTATGCTAGATACTTATAAGTATGATGGCTCATGGATTATTTCTTGTGAATTAGATAATGAATATGTTAATGACACTTTAGAACAGATTTCTTGTGAATTTGACAAATTAAAAACAGAACCACTTTCGAATCAAGAATTGCAAATGGTTAAAAACTATATGTTGGGTAATTTCATGTCTACAATTAATGGTCCATTTAAAGCAATAAATCCTGTGAAAATGCAAACATTATTAGGGTTAGAAAATACGTTTTATAACCAATTGTCACAAGAAATATTAGCTTTTGAATCGGATGAAATCCAATCATTAGCAAGGGAATATTTGAACATTGATAATTTTTGGAAAGTAATTGTTGGCAAAGCGTAACAAAAAGTTACCTTCATCTCAATTTTTTAGGTACGAGAAGATAAAAAGGGTTTTTCTAGATGGGGCTTTTTAATTTTTTTAGGCAAGAACTTGCAATAGACCTTGGCACAGCGAATACGCTGATAAGCTATGAAGATAAAATCGTGGTAGATGAACCATCTATAGTCGCTATAGATCGTAGTACTCGAGAAATCCTAGCTGTGGGCACCAAAGCCATGCTTATGCATGAAAAGACCCATGAAAACATCAAAACTATACGACCTTTAAAAGATGGAGTAATCGCCGACTTCCAAGCTGCTGAAGCAATGATTCAGGGAATGATTGGAATGATAGAAGGAAGACGAAAGTTTTTCACCCATCTTAAAATGGTAATTTGTATACCATCTGGAATTACTGAGGTAGAAAAAAGAGCAGTATTCGATTCTGCAGATCATGTCGATTCTAAGGAAACATATCTTATTCATGAACCCATGGCAGCGGCTTTAGGTATAGGCATAGATGTATTAGAGCCAACAGGAAGTATGATCATTGATATAGGTGGAGGCACAACAGAAATTGCAGTAATCGCTCTTTCTGGTATAGTTACCGATCAATCAATAAGAATTGCAGGTGATGAGCTTACTGCTGACATCATAGATTATATGAAGCATATGCATAATCTTCTGATTGGGGAGAGAACAGCTGAAAAACTCAAAATGGAAGTTGGTTCTGCTCTTAAAGAATTGGAGAATCCTCCTGAAAATTGCCCTGTAAATGGCAGAGATCTTCTTACCGGAATCCCTAAGCAAATTTTTATTTCTTATCAGGAAATTGCAGAAGCATTAGACAAATCATTGATAAAAATAGAAGAAGCAATAATTCGAGCATTAGAAGAAACACCCCCAGAACTTGCTTCGGATATTTTCAAAAAAGGACTATTCCTTACGGGAGGAGGTGCTTTACTCAAAGGACTGGACAAGAGATTATCTAAAAAAACAAAACTTCCTGTTCATGTCGCAGAAGATCCTTTAAGAGCAGTTGTAAGAGGCACTAAACTCGCTCTAGAAAATAAGGAAGCTTATACATTTCTCATGGATAGACGCAGTATGTAATCTAATCAGAAGCATAACTCTATGTTTAGATTTTTTAAAATCTTTCAAAATTTTGGTGCTACCATCCTCTTTATATTTCTAGAATGCATTGCTATATTTCTAATTATCAGATTTAATAAAGGGCAGAGTGAAATATTTCTTCATTCTTCAAATGAAATTGTTGCTGATTTAGTAAGACAACAATCAAAGATTAAGCAATCACTTGACTTGAAAGAACAGAATGATGATTTACTTCTTCAAAATGCTCAACTCATAGAAGAACTAGTAAATGAAAAAATAAAAACAACCAGAGACTCTTCAGATATAGAAAAAAAATATGAAGTCCTCCCTGCTATAATAATAAATTCTACTATTCATACCCTCAATAATTACATCACGTTAGACAAAGGGGTAAAAGATGGACTTAAAAAAAGCATGGGAGTAATAGGTGACAAAGGAATTGTCGGTGTAATCAACCAAGTATCTAATAAATATTCAACCGTTATTTCATTATTGAATATTAATTTACGTATCGCAGCAAGTATAAAGGCAAAGGAACATTCAGGATATCTGACGTGGTCGGGAGGCGATTATTTACATTATAAACTCAATGGTATTCCTAAATATGCCAATATTGTTATTGGAGATGAAGTAATTACAAGTGGATACTCATCTATATTTCCAAAAGGAATAAAAATTGGAAAAATAGAGACCTATGAGGTGATAAGAGGAGGAGCCTTTTATGATATAACCGTAAGAAGTTATCAAGATTTGACTCAAACAAGTTTAGTATATGTTGTAAAAAACAATGATTTTGAAGAAATTAATGAGTTAGAAAACTTGAATGAAAATTAGGCCTCTTTTTATACTCTTTTGTGTTTTAGTGTTGGTTGCACAAAAAGTCATTTTTTCTGATGCTCTAATGGTAGTGGCAAATCAGTATCCCTTAATGATTTTTGTTCTACCATTAATTATTCTTGCTTTGCCAATCAATTTTGATAAACCATTACTTCTGATTTCCGCTTTTGTGATTGGCCTCACCTTGGATATATTTAATGACACTCTTGGAATCAATACTTTTGCACTAGTCATGATGGCATATTTTAGAAGTTCTATTTTAAATCTTGTCCAACCTCGACAAGGATACAAAACTGATAATTCTGGATACAAATCTTATGGGATTGGATGGATATCAATCTATTTAGGTGTCTGCCTGTTTATTTTTTCATTTACTTTTTTTATGATCGATGCATTTACATTGGTCTATTTGAAAAGAGTTTTGATTAGTTCCGCTATGAGCACACTAGTATCTTTACCTTTTGGCGTTTTACTATTGATGATTTTTAAAGCCTAATAGAAAAAGTGAAGAGTCGTTATTATATCACTGTGGGTGTTTTTGCAACAAGCCTGCTATTTCTGATAATACAATTAGGCACAATCCAACTCTTGAGTGATAAGTATGAAAGTCAAGCCAACAAAACAACTATATATAAAAAAGATCTAGAACCCTCTCGAGGTATGATCTATGATCGTAATGGTAAGTTATTGATTGCAAATGACCCAATGTATGATATCAATGTCATTTATAATGAACTAAATCCAGACATGGATACTACTCTCTTTTGTAGTCTCTTATCCATAGAATTAGAAAACTTCGAGAATGCTCTCAATAAAGATTGGAAGAATGTTCAATATCAAAAGAACTTACCTTTCACTTTCCTTTCTGGAATACAACCTCAAGATTTTCTTCGATTTCAAGAGCACTTGTTTCGGTTCCCTGGGTTTTATCCTGTTCTAAATTTTAAAAGAAAATATGTTTACCCCCATGGAGCCCATGCGCTAGGATACATTGGAGAAGTAAGTAATACTAGAATAAATAGAGATCCAGAAAAGTATTCAAGTGGGGACTATATTGGAGTAAGTGGTATAGAACGTAAATATGAGAACTATTTAAGGGGTGAAAAAGGAGTCGCTTATATTTTAAAAGATAATGTTGGCAGAGAAATTACTTCAGAAGAAGAAAGTCTTATTCAAAATCACGCAGAACCAGGGTTAGATCTGAACACCACAATAGACATCGATTTACAAGAATATGGTGAAATTCTTATGCATTCCAAAAAAGGAAGCGTGGTAGCAATTGAACCTAAATCAGGAGAAATTCTCTCCATTATTAGCAGCCCTTCCTACGACCCAAGCGATTTGAGCATTGGGAGGCATAGAAGTTCTGCTTTTAAAAGACTTCAGGAAGACACTCTCAACAAACCTCTTCTGGATCGTTCAATTATAGCCCAATATCCCCCTGGTTCTATTTTCAAACCTATACTCTCACTAATAGCTTTACAAGAAGGTATAACCTATCCAGGAAGAACAATTCAATGTACAGGAGTCTATGATATCAATAAAGAAAAAGGGTACTCCCAAGGATGTAGGGATCATCCCACTCCATATAACATGAAAATTGCTCTGGAACACTCATGCAACACCTATTACTATAAATTAATGGGAGAAACCGTTGAGAAGTTTGGTTATTCAAACCCAGACATTGGCCTAAGAATGATTAATAAATATTTAGATCAATTTGGGATGGGCAGAAAACTCAACTCTGATATTTCTAATGAAAATATCGGCTTCATTCCTACCCCTGAGTACTATGACTATCTGTATCGCAGTGTTCGAACAGGTTGGAAAGCATCATATATTCTTTCTCTAGGTATAGGGCAGGGTGAGATACAAATGACTACCCTTCAAATGGCCAACCTAGCAGCCATTTTGGCAAATAAAGGATTTTATAAGATTCCACATTTAGTCAGAACTGTAGATCATCAAGAAGAATTTACTGAAGATTTTTCGCTGCCACATTATGTCGATATCGATCAAAAACATTTCGCTCCAGTCATTGATGGTATGGAGCGGGTAATGAGGTCAGGAACTGCAAGGTTCTCCAGAATAAAAGGCATAGCAGCTTGTGGTAAAACAGGGACATCTCAAAACCCATTCGGTAAAGATCATTCTGTTTTTTTTGCATTTGCCCCTAAAGATGATCCACAGATAGCAATTGCTGTCTATGTTGAAAATGCAGGAGGTGGAGGTGCTGTGGCTGCTCCCATAGGGAGCCTTATGATTGAAAAATATCTTAAAAAAGAGATTCCACAATCAAGAATTTATCTAGAAAAGTATATTAAGGAAATCGATTTAATAAATGCCCCTTAGTCTATATATGGATTCTGATATTTCCGCACATTTGATTTTATGAATATTTCATTATACCAATTGATGGGTGTCCTTTTTTACTATTTCACTTACTCTTTCATATAATTCAAGATACTGAGGTACTATTTTTTGAATTTCAAACTTTTGTGCTCGTTTATAAGCATTTTTCTTAAACCTGCCATGTTTTTCAGAATTCATTAAAATTTCAAGAGACTTTTCTGCCATAGCATCAATGTCCCCAACATCACAAAGAAAACCTGTTTCGCCATCTACATTTACCTCAGGGATTCCTCCTACATTTGAAGAAACCACAGGAACTTCTATGGCCATTGCTTCAAGTGCTGCAAGCCCAAAACTCTCATTCGCAGAAGGAAGAATAAAAAGGTCTGATACTGATAACAATTCCTCTATAGCTTCTTGTTTTCCTAAGAACCTTATTTGATCACATAAACCAATTTTTTTACATAAAACTTCTAAGTTGGCTCTTTCTGGGCCATCACCAATTAACAAAAGACATGAAGGTATCTTTTCGTTGACTTTCTTGAATACATGAATAGTGTCCTCTGCTCTTTTTACCTTTCTGAAATTTGAAATATGTGTGATTATTTTTTCCCCATTAGGTGCAATGACTTTTTTGAAATGTTCTTTATTGGTTTTTGAAAACTTAGAGAAGTCTATGAAATTATATATCACATCTATTTCTCTTTTAATATCAAAATGTTTATAGGTTTCTTCTCTTAAATATTCGGACACACATGTGACACCATCAGAATTATTAATACTAAACTCTATGACAGATTTAAGAGAACTATCTTTTCCTACAAGAGTGATATCAGTACCATGTAGAGTAGTTATCACCGGAATTTTAATTCCTTTCGAAGCTAATATTTGTTTAGCCAAAAAAGCTGCTGAGGCATGAGGAATAGCATAGTGCACATGTAGTACATCCAGTTTTTGAGATTCCGCTACCTCAACCATTTTACTAGTTAATGAAGTTTCATATGGAGTATATCTAAAAAGAGGATATTTCGTAGTAGAAACCTCATGAAAAAAAATATTCTGGTGAAAAAAGGTAAGTCTGGCAGGTCTTTCGTAAGTGATAAAATGTATTTCATGGCCTTGAAATGCCAAATATGTACCTAATTCGGTTGCTACCACACCACTTCCTCCAAATGATGGAAAACATACTATTCCTATTTTCATTATATCTTAGCGTTATATTGTATAGACTGTCTTAAAACTACGCTACTTGCAATATAGTTGTCCAATATCTTAAAATTTAGTTCCAAAAGTTAAGTGCTCGACAAATGGTTGTTTACTCCATAAAAGATTTAGAAAATTTAACTGGTATAAAAGCCCACACCATTCGTATTTGGGAAAAACGATATGGCATTATAGAGCCTAGGAGAACCAATACAAACATCAGATATTATCTTGAAGAGGATTTGAAAAAAATTATGAACATTGCTTTACTAAATCGCAATGGTTATAAGATTTCCAAAATAGCTAAACTTCAAAATAATGACATACATTCCATAGCAGCTAAGCTTACAGATGTAGATAAAACTTTCGAAAATCAATTAGACGGGCTTACACTTTCGGTTTTAGAGCTAAATGAGGACAATTTTCTCAAAATATTTAATGCCAATATTTCTCAAAATGGATTTAAGCAAACCATGCTTGATGTTATCTATCCACTACTAGACAAATTGGGAATGATGTGGATGACTGGAAGTATCGAACCTATTCATGAAAACTTTGTCTCACACTTAATAAAGCGAAAATGTGTTGTAGAAATTGATAAACTTGATGTGAAGAGAGATAACCCTAAAAAATTTCTTCTTTTTTTACCTAAGAGCGAACAAGGAGAACTTTCATTGAATTTTTTACACTATATCATAAAATCCAAAGGACATAAAGCGATTAATCTGGGACTCAATGTTGATGTACAAAATGTATTCAGTGGTTGCCACATATACCATCCTGACTTAATTCTCACCATCATTGATAATATGGAGGATCCTTCTACTTATTCAGAGTATATAGATCTCTTAGTTCAACAATCCTGTGAAGCAAACCTTTTACTCAGTGGGCTCCAAGTTATGAGACAAAAAAAATTATATTCAAACAAAATTCAAACATTTCAGTCGTCCCTTGAGCTAGAAAAGATATTGGATGAATTAGCACTGAATGAGTTTGCTGAATGAGTTAAGAAATCATTCTAACTTTCCTCTTAGGCGAAATAAAAAATTCTAGTATAAAGAAGATTAGTCCGATACCCAATAGATACTGAAAATAGCTTTCGTAGTCTGTAAAAGAACGCTGTTCTACTTCCTGTTTTTCTAATCTATCAATTTGTCTTTTAATATCGGTAAGAATTTCGTTTCCCTCTTGAATGAAATAGTGCTTTCCAGCAGCAGCAGAAGCTAAGTCTCTTACCAGTTGGGGGTTAAGAATGCTCTTAACTAGTTCTCCTTTATCATCTCTTTTATACTGATTTCCAGAAGCTGACCTTACTGGAATAAATGAACCTTCTTCAGTCCCAACTCCAATCGTAAAAATATTCAAACCCACTTCACTTGCCTCTTGCACTTTCGCCATTGCCTCGTCATCATGATTCTCTCCATCCGTAATGATTATCAATGCTCTTTGTATTGCTTCTCCTTCTGCATATGCCTTTAAAGCTAATTCAATCGCCTCTCCTATGGCGGTACCTTGGGTAGTAGCCTGGTTTGTATTAGCGCTGCTTATAAACATCTGAGCAGCCGAAGCATCATTGCTCAAAGGCATTTGCAGATATGCGTTTCCCGCAAATAAGATAATTCCAATTCTATTGCCTCTAAGACTCTTAACCAGATTTTGAGTTAATCTTTTTGCTCTCTCAAGTCTATTTGGAGAAATATCTTCAGCCATCATGCTTTGAGATATGTCAAGAGCAATGAAAACATCTGAGCTTTGAGCTTTCACCTTTTCCTTTTTTGCTCCCCACTGAGGATTAGCTAAAGCACTGATTAGAAAAAGAAGAGAAAGAAGAGTCAATGCCATTTTCCACCTTTGGCGTAAAATGGAAAAATTCGGTATTAATCTTTTCAATAAATCTTCGTTTCCAACATTTGCTAGACTTCTTTTTTGCCAAAAGCTATAACCTAAGTAAAGCAAAAAGATTACCAAAACGGCAACAAGTAAAATCAAATGTTGTGGGTTTTCAAATCTGAACATACTAGGGCAATGTTTTGAATATTGAATGTCTTAATACCACTTCTAACAGGAAAATGAAAAGGCCAATAGATAAGAATCTTCCATACTCCTCAGAGTATCTTTTAAATGTGGTAATGTCCATTTCTGTTTTCTCTAATCTATCAATTTCAGCATATATAGCTTCCAAGTTTTGTTCATTGGTAGCTCGGTAATATTTACCTCCTGTCATCTCAGATATCTGATTTAAAAGCCCTTCATCTATTTCTACTTTAGCCATTCCAAAAACATATCGACCGTCACTTCGTCTACTGATTGGAGAAAGTGCTTGACCTACACTTCCTACTCCTATTGTATAGACTTTAGTTTCTAATTCTTGAGCAATTTCTGCTGCGGTCATAGGCTTAATGTAGCCCGAATTGTTGACTCCATCGGTAAGTAAGATTATCACTTTACTCTTCGCTTCACTATCTTTTAATCTATTTACAGCAGAGGCCAATCCCATTCCGATTGCAGTACCATCTTCAAGCAGGCCGCATTGCAGGCCATCAAGAAAATCTTTTAACACTCGATGATCAGTGGTCAATGGGCATTGGGTAAAACTTTCTCCAGAGAAAACGACTAATCCAATTCTATCATATGGTCTTTTGTCTACAAATTGAATTGCCACTTTTTTACTTACTTCTAATCGGTCCGGCTTGAAGTCTTGAGCAAGCATACTGCTAGAGATATCCATAATCATCATGATATCTATTCCTTCCGCTTTTACTTCTTCTTCTTTTAAAGTCAGCTGAGGCCTTGCCAATGCAATTACAAACAATACAAAAGAAACAGCTTTAAGAATATTTAAGTAAGGAAACACCGTAGACCTTATGGATCGAATGCTTTTTATCGGCTCAAGATCAGGCATTTGAAGGTGAATTTTTTGATCTTTTCCTTTTCTTTTTTTCCATAACAATGCCAATGGAATTAGAAAAATTAAGCTCAAAAAATAAGGACTCACAAATGTTATATCGCTGAAGACATCTATCATTCTTCAATAATTTCTTGATCTGCAATGATTTTCACTTGTGTCTGTCGAACAAATTCAAATGATTTATTCATGAATTCTTGATGAATGTTTAGACTAGGTTTTGATTTTGCAAACTTTACTAAATCGGCCACCTGCAAAATATTTTTCATCTCACTAATTTGAGATTTATCTAAATCTTTCTTTTTGATAGCACTCACAATTTCATCGGTGGTGGATTCAAGTGCTGGAATTTTATACCTGTTTTCCAAATATTCTCTTACTATGAATGTCAATTCTGATTGATAACCTTTAATGTCTGATTGCCACATGTTTTTCTCGTCCAGGTCATGCAATTTATCCAATGCAATTTTATGAGCAGGTATAATAATTTCAATCTCCTCTTCTGGTTTTGCTTTATTTCTTTCTTCATATTTCTTATAGAGAAAATAGCCCGCTAAAGCTAATACTAGACCCAAAATCCCCAATACATAGGGCCTATAATCGCTCCAATTAATGGGCTCCTCAATAATTGTCTTAATTGGAGAAATATCAAAAGAATCTTTCTCCATAGCCGCGACATCAATTGGAGGCCTTACAAATAAAGCAGCTTGAAAATTTTGATTGCTCAAAAGCTTTTGACCCTGTATACTAAAATTCACTCTTGGAGTAGTAGCTATTATCTGTCCCGGATCCCAGATTCTGAATCTAAATCTATTTGTGAGAAGAAGCTCTCCACCAATCTCTGATTTCTCCCAGTTCAGTTCAGATGCAACAAATTTTCCATCATCATCCTGAATTCCAAATTCTCCATAACTCATTACTTCTGCATCCGCATATGCAAATTCATTCACTTTGGTGCTATCTGCTTCTCTTATTCTAATGGTCTGAAAACCTGAAATCAGAGAATCTAAGAATCCACTACTTACTTCATCAACTTTAACATCAATATGGCCTTTTACAAAAAGCAACAGCTCCACCTCATCGCCTAGAGCAATAGTATCTTGTTCCCATCCGACTGATACATTAATTTGAGCAGAGGCAAAGAATGAACAAAACAAAAACAATATAAAATTTCCCTTTTTCATTATCACTTATGCCTGCTTTTGAAAAATTTTAATAAGTGCTTGACATAGTCCTCTTTGGTATTTATTGTAAGCACATCAGAACCTGATTTTTTGAAGGTATTATAGAAGTAATTATATCGTTCCTCAAAGTGAATTTCATACTGTGATCTTACTTTTTTGGATGATGTATCGATCATTTGTTCTCTACCAGTTTCTAGATCTTTAGTGTGTATTAATCCTACATTCGGTAGTTTTTTTTCTAGATCATCATAGACTTTTACCCCAATAATATCGTGCTTTCTTGCAGCGATATTCGTGGCCGATTCATACCCATCATCATTAAAGTCAGATAATACAAAAGCAATACTTCTTTTCTTGATTATGTTATTCAAATAAACAAGAGCTTCTGATAAGTTGGTCCCTTGACCTTTAGGCTCAAAGTAGATGAGTTCTCTTATTATTCTGAGTATGTGTTTTCTTCCTTTTTTGGGTGGTATATACTTTTCTACTTCATCTGTAAAAAGAATTGCCCCTACTTTATCATTATTCGTGAGTGCTGAGAAGGCTAATGTGGCACATATTTCTGTGTTTATCTCGCTTTTAAATTGATTTTGGGTGCCGAAAAAAGAGGATTTACTCATGTCTACTAAGAACATCACAGTAAGCTCTCTCTCTTCTTCAAATACTTTAATATGTGGACTTCCAGTTCGGGCTGTAACGTTCCAATCAATATTTCGTACATCATCACCATATTGATAATCTCTTACTTCACTAAAAGACATTCCTCTTCCTTTGAATGTGCTACTGTACTCCCCTGAAAATAGATGTTTACTAAGTTCTTTAGTTTTGATTTCTATCTTCCTTACCTTCTTCAATACTTCGGTGGCATCTATTTTACTCACTTTCTTTTTTTGATATAGTTAGAAATAGATTTTTGTCCAATAGAAGAAGATACTTCATGGTAAGGAATAGTAAAACTTTTACGCCCAAAAATTGTATTGTAGTCACTTAAAAATTGTAACCCGCTACTAGTTAACACGTAATGATGAAAAGGAGCAGCGTTTATCCATTTCGTTTCTAAAGGTGTTAACACAGTTTTCATCTTCTCCTTTTTTTGAGAAATATATTGTTTCAGAAAAAAGCTATAGTTAAAATTCTTCTTAAATATTTGACTCAACCCCAACATCTCTTTTTTATCCCGATCATAAGTGTAGGTGAGCGTCTTTACATCTGAAGTCTGATTGTCATAAAAAGTGAGATGTCCTGAAATTAATTTTTCAGAATTCAATGTGACTTTATTCACAGCTAGGGTTCTCTGTCTAAATCTGTTGCTTGGCAAATCGCTACCATTTTCAATTTCAGCCACACCATATGATTCAGCCACATTTCTTATTATAGAATTTATTTTCTTGCCAAATTTATCATCAAAAGTATCGTCTACTCTAGGGTAACTTACAGCTATATAAGATTGATGACTAACAAAGTCGTATGAAGAGTTTCCTTCTCTATTTGAAAAATTGACAGGAATATTTGTTTTATAATCTACAGAGTTCCAAACGCATTTTTTCTTGTCGCGACTTAGTTCTATGATACCACTTAAGGAATGATCAATATTAAATTCATAAAGTAAATAGCCATTATCTGTTCTTTCTCCTTCTAATGTAAATTCTATATCTCCATTAGATCCATACTTGCTATAACCATAAATTTCACCATCGGTATGAACTGAAAGTTGTAAAGGTAAGCCTCCATATAATTCACCTTCAAGGAAGAATAAATCTGATATTTCTTCTTGACCATAATTCAGAAGGCTGAAAAATAAAAATGATATGGTGTATAGTATTCGCAATGGTGGTGGTGGTTAAGGTACTTGTATCTCATTCAAAATATTGGTAATAATCTCTTCTTGAGAAATATTTTCTGCTTCTGCTTCATAACTAATTCCTAATCTATGTCTGAATACATCGTGGCTTATAGCCCTGACATCGTCAGGAATAACATATCCCCTTCTCTTGATAAATGCATGAGCTTTGGCAGCAGTAGCCAAATTAATACTAGCTCTTGGCGATCCCCCATAGGTTATCAAAGGAGCCAGATTATCTAACCCATAATCCTTAGGAAATCTGGATGCAAAGACTAAGTCTATAATATACTTTTCAATTTTTTCATCGATATAAATCTTTTTCACCATTTCTCTGGCTCTAAGAATCTGTTTAGTGCTAATTACCTTATTTATTTTTTGTTTTGTTTCACCATTTAGACTTTTTCTTACAATGTTCAGTTCCTCTTCTTTTGATGGATAGTCTATTTTCACCTTGATCATGAATCGATCAGTTTGTGCCTCAGGAAGAGGATAGGTTCCTTCCTGTTCTATTGGATTTTGAGTTGCTAGGACAAGAAATGGTTCTGGTAGTTTAAAGGTCTCTTTACCGATAGTAACTTGACGTTCCTCCATTGCTTCAAGCAATGCACTTTGCACCTTTGCTGGAGCTCTATTAATCTCATCTGCCAAAATAAAGTTTGCAAAAATAGGCCCCTTTCTAACTGAAAATTCATTTTCACTAGGATTATAAATCATAGTACCTACAATATCAGCAGGTAACAAATCTGGTGTAAACTGAATTCTTTTAAATTCTCCTCCCACAGCAGAGGCTAATGTCTTAATTGCTAAAGTTTTCGCAAGGCCTGGTAATCCTTCTAAAAGAATATGCCCATTGGCTAAAAGGCCTAATAACAACCTTTCTAGCATTCTTTCTTGGCCTACAATTACCTTGTTTGCTTCAGAAAAAAGGTCATCAATAAATTTACTTTCGAGAGTAATCTGCTGGTTCAGCGCTTCTATATCTACAGATGCCTGCATAAATTTTTCGTTTAGCTTTTTTAAAAGAGTTTTTTCAAAAAAAGTGCAAAATAAAGATTCCTTTGGTGATGGTTAAAGTGGTGAGTAGTAATTAGTTATTCTTTAACGCAATGTATACAACTAAAATATATAGATATTCATCTTAAGGTAAAGAAGTATATCTTCATATTAGTAAAATTTGTAAAGAAGCTGCAATGAGTTTTTTCAAAATGGGGAGCCGGTTTAAGCACAGATCATTTGATTATATTCCAAGATTCTACGATCCTGCTAAAGAAGAATTAGAAGAAAGGCTTAATGGCTATAATCAAAAGGTAAACGCTACAGAAATAGCTAAAAACAGAATTAGGCATGGATTCAGAAAAGGAGGAGTGGATACTAGAAAATATTCACAACGTGTTAGGAAAAGATCCAACTTTAGACTACTAGGTATCATCGTTTTTTTAGTTCTTGTGACACTCTTGATTCTGTATAAATATTTACCACAAATTGTGGCAGCAATCGAGAAATAGAGTGAGTGAAAAAGTATGAGCGATATCATCAATCTTTTACCAGATTCGATAGCTAATCAAATAGCCGCTGGAGAAGTTATCCAAAGGCCCTCTTCTGTTATAAAAGAACTCATTGAAAATTCCATAGATGCAGGAGCCACTGAAATAAAAGTTATTCTCAAAAATGCCGGAAAGACCTTAATTCAGGTAGTAGACAACGGAAAGGGAATGTCTCATATAGATGCCAGGATGAGTTTTGAGCGGCATGCCACTTCTAAAATTTCTAAATCAGAAGACCTCTTTGATTTACATACTCTAGGATTTAGAGGAGAAGCTTTAGCATCCATAGCAGCGATTGCTCATGTTGAATTAAAGACTCAACAAGAAGGTTCTGATGTGGGCACAACTGTGAAAATAGAAGGTTCAAAAATATCTCATCACGAGCTAGGGAATTTTCCAAAAGGGACCAGCCTAGGAATAAAAAATCTATTCTACAATGTTCCTGCAAGAAGAAAATTTTTAAAATCAGACCCTGTTGAATTACGGCACATTTTAGATGAATTCACCAGAGTAGCCATAGTTTATCCTCAAGTATTTTTCTCATTGTTTCATAATGATAATGAGATCTATCATCTCTCTTCTTCTAATCTTAGACAAAGATTAATCAATATTTTTGGCAAACAAGTGAATGAGAAACTGGTACCGGTCTCTGAAGAGACAGATTTTTTGACAATAAATGGATTTGTCGGAAAGCCAGACTATACAAAAAAGACAAGAGGTGATCAATTCTTTTTTACTAATGGAAGATTTATTAAAAGTAATTATCTCAATCATGCTATACGAGCATCTTACGATAACTTAATACCGAAAGATCATCATCCTTTTTTTGTATTAATGTTAGAGGCTCCTCCTGAAAGCATCGATATTAATATTCATCCAACCAAACAGGAAGTCAAGTTTGAAAATGAGAGATTGATCTATAACTATATCAAAGTATCAGTAAAACATGCTTTAGGAAAATACAGCATTGCACCAGCTATAGATTTTGACTCTGATGAAGATTATTCATTTCAAAGAATGGGCAGTTCACATTCTAGTTCAAGTATCCAACCTAGTGGCACTTCTCTTACTAAAAATGATGGATACAAATACAGAGGAGAAACACCTTCAAAAAAAGAATGGGTAAATGTTTATCAAGGGTTACAATCTGACAAGACCAATTCTAACATAAGATCTAAAGAACAGTCTGAATTAAAACTAGATGAATCTATAACACCTCAAAACAATTTTGAACCATCTTGTTTTAGGACAGCTAAGGGTTATATCATTAATCCAATAAAAAGTGGCTTTGTAATCATAGATCAGCGCAATGCTCATGAAAGAATTGTTTTTGAAAGGTGTCTACAAAAGATGACAACTGGATTATCATCCTCTCAAAAAACATTATTCCCAGAGACTATAGAACTCACTTCCGCCCAAAGCGAAGTGCTATTAGCAGTAAAAAACAAATTGCATTTAATCGGTGTGGAAATAGAAAAATTTGGAGAAAACACATTCGTGATCCAGGGACTTCCAGCTGGTATAAATTTGAGTGGCAAACACCTGATTGAAAACATAATAGATGACTTCTCTAATAACAGATCAAATGATCTTAAACTTGAAGAAAAACTAGCTGCAGCTTATGCAAAGCAAACAGCAATCAAAAAAAGCAAACAAATGAACAAAGAAGAAATGATCCTTCTTATTGATGAGCTTTTTGCTTGCAAAATGCCTTATACCAGCCCATCTGGACAAAAGTGTTTTGTTACAGTAAACGAAGAAGAAATTGGAAAGTATTTTTCATAATCCATTGTCTACTGCCATAAATTGGCATTATTTAATAGTTTTTGATTGTTAATTCATCTAAATCCTCAGGAAGAGGAGATAGATTGTTCTAATTTTGAAAAAGTAAAAAAATATACAATGGGAAGAATGAGTGATGTGGTTAAACATTTGATTGGTATAAATGTAATCGTTTTTATCGGTGTAAATCTATTACCATTTCCATCTCTAAGGGAGTATTTTGTGCTCTATCCTCCCGGAAGTGGGTACTTCAAGCCTATACAATTATTCACGCATATGTTTATGCATGGTGGTGAAATGCACCTACTATTCAATATGATGGCTTTGTTTTTCATTGGTCCTACTGTAGAGAATTATTTGGGCTCTCGAAAATTTCTTCTATTCTATTTGGTTAGTGGGATTGGAGCCATGATCATGCACCTTTTGATTGGAGGGAATGCACCCGTTGTGGGAGCGTCTGGTGCTATTTATGGCGTTTTGGCAGGATTCGCATTTCTTTTTCCCAACACACAATTGATGCTACTTTTCCCACCTATACCAATTAAGGCTAAATATTTAGTGACCATTCTTATTGCAATTGATTTATTCAGTGGAATAAGTGGAACGCGTACAGGTATTGCACATTTCGCTCATCTCGGAGGTGCACTTTTCGGGATACTTATGCTTTTATATTGGCGTAACTTCGGAAAATGATAGATTCTTTACTCGAGGATATAAAAGGTCAGTTTCGCTATGGCAATATGATCATGAAGTTGATCTTGATCAATGTCTTCATTTTCATTGTATTCACTTTTGTTGGAGTGTTTACTCCTGGTGGAATGAGCAGTGAGGCTTTTGTCAACATCAAACACTTTTTTGCTCTTCCTGGTGATTTAAGTGTGCTACTAAAGAGGCCTTGGACAATCATTACTCATATGTTTCTTCATGCAGGATTTGGACATATCTTTTGGAATATGCTTATCCTCTATTGGTTTGGAAGAATTTTTGGCGACTTATTAGGAGATCAAAAGGTGCTTCCTTTATATTTTGCTGGTGGTCTTGCCGGAGCTATATTTTATCTTCTTTTTGCGAATCTAATTTCTCCATACGGAGGAATAGCAATGGGAGCTTCCGCAGCTGTAATGGCTATAGTTGTGGCTTCAGGATTTATTGCCCCTCAATATCAAATTCACATGCTCTTCTTGGGCCCAGTTAAATTGATGTATATCGTTGCCGCTCTTTTCTTTTTTGATTTAGTTATGATAGGTCAGAATAACAATACTGGTGGGCACTTTGCGCATTTAGGAGGTGCTCTTCTTGGGGGATTCTATATTGCGTATATGCATCGGAGTGGAATAGATTTTTTAGCCGGTATTGGGTCAATTTTTGAGAAGAACCCTGAAAAATCTAAATATCGCGGACCTGCAAAAGTGGTAAAAATGCACAGCCCTTCTCGATCTTCAAATAAACACCAGAATGAAACTTCTGAAGAAACGGTGGATAGAATATTAGAAAAAATAAAAATATCTGGTGTCTCAAGTCTCTCTAAGGAAGAAAAAGACGTTTTAGACAGAGCGAGTAAAGAATAGATTGACAAATGAACTCATTCTATATTGATCACAAGTTCCAAAACCTCTCTATTTGAAAAAACGGAGTGTCTTAAAAA
>Ga0055584_100000666_pt1 | contig 32628 bp, 19 predicted proteins | sample OSDHelmetaG_FD_58716 | JGI IMG/M metagenome (GOLD analysis project Ga0055584, IMG submission 58716) | Pelagic marine sediment microbial communities from the LTER site Helgoland, North Sea, for post-phytoplankton bloom and carbon turnover... | ecosystem: Environmental > Aquatic > Marine >... | reverse complement strand
TAAAGAAGTAAGAAAGTGAGGGCGCAGGGGCTCGAACCCTGGACCTACGGATTAAAAGTCCGTTGCTCTACCAGCTGAGCTACGCCCTCATTTCTTATTCGTATATGACTCGGCCTGAGTATGAAGTGTACTGAGTCACTTTCCTCTTCCAGAGGGCCGATTGATGGCTGAGGTAGGATAATAGCAACAAGCTTGATGAAATCACAATATAACGGGCGAAAAAAATCATTGTAAATTCATATTTTCTCTACTCTTAGTTAACTCCTGGTTAGAATCGCCCCCTATTCGAATCAAAGGAATCTTTGCGTTGGATCGCTGTGAAAAAGTCCTTTTGAACAGGTGCTTTGAGAGCAGATTCATTTCATGGATCGGATCGAACGATTAGGAATTGTAATCTTCGGTTGTGTACATTCCGTCAATATACCGCCAGAGATTGGGGTTTGGGTTCTGGGGTTTCAAGGCATCTGGTAATCGGTGGGGGCGAATGTTGTCGTAACACTGCAGCATCGAAAAACGATGAATGGCGGCGGGAATTCCCACGGATGTGAATACCGGGTGACCCGTGGATGGGTAGGGGCCGCCATGATTCATGGCAGGGCTGACGGCGACGCCTGTTGGCATTTTGTCGTTTAGGAGTCGGCCTGCTTTTTGTCGCAATCCGGGAGCGATTTGATCGTAAAGTGAATCATCATTGCCGCCAGTGTGACTGTAGATACAGCCTGTGAGATTTCCTTCCAGGCTCTCTGCGATTTGTGCCAGCTCTTCATCCGTGTCGGCGACTACAAAGAGTGAACCGTTTCCGAAGGCTTCTTCCTGTAAGGCCTCTGGATTTTCGAGGAATTGGCTGCCGGTTACTTTTAATAACGTGTTGGCACAGGAAAATCCGGGTCCCTCTGATGCATTGCCTCCGGTGAGCAGTGTGGCGCCGGCAGATTGAATCGCTTTGATTCCCGATTGAAAGCCTTTCTGGACTCCTTCGCTCAAGAGGAGACCGGCGGGTGCTTCTTCGAATTTTTGCACGACCTGTTGAATGAATGTGTCTGTCGCTGTACCGGATTTCAGTACTACTAAACCCGGATTGGTACAGAACTGGCCGGTGCCCATCAGGCAACTGCCTTTGAAATCTTCGGCGATTTCTGCACTTCGCTCGGTTAACGCTTCCGGAAGAATAAAGACAGGGTTGATGCTGGAGAGTTCCAGGTAAACAGGTTTGCCCGCTTTGTCGGCTGCTTCTTTAATGGTTAAGCCAGCACTTCGACCGCCGGTATAGCCTATGGCTCCCATCAGTGGGTGCGAGACCAGGCGACAGCCGTCTTCGTGACTCGTGCGGTAAATCAGTTGGATGAACCCTGTTGGCATCTGTGTTGTTTTGGCGGCGGCATCAGCGGCTTCTGCGAAGATCTGAGTGGTGCCGGGGTGTGAAGAATGTCCTTTGGCAATCACGGGGTTTCCTGCAGCAACCGCGGCAGCGAAATCGCCACCTGCGATACTGTTGAAAGCGAAAGGGAAATTATTGGGTCCAAAGACGGTGACCGGGCCGATTGCGCCAAACATCGCACTGATGCCGGTAGCGGTATCGATTGTGGGTTGAGCCCATGAGCCTTCGCGGGCGTGTGTGGCGGCTTGTCTAAGTTGATCGGTTGTGCGGGGGAGTTCACCATCACGCAAGCGGGGAGATGCGGGATAGCCTGTTTCCAGATTTGCTGTTTGAACTAAATCGTCGGTCCGTTTTTCGATTTCGTCGGCATAGGCTTCCAGAAAGCTGGCAAATCGTTCTCCCGGCCAACCCCGCATTTCCTTCGAAGCGGCTGAAGCTGCCTGAATTGCTGATTCGATTTCTTCCCAGGGACTTACTGGAAAGCATGCTTCGAGGGCCTCGGCTGTTGCTGGATTGACGGCTTGAAATGTTTTGGAGCCCGTTGAAGAAATCCATTGTCCGTTAATGAGAACTGGTTGTATCTCCATGATCTATCCTTCTGAACCTGCTTTTAAGTCAGCAATTGGTTAAAATGTGTGCTGCATGATAGTTTACTAAAATCTGATCAAAGAAGAAGCCTTCAACTCTAATGCAGCATTTTGACGTCGTGATACTGGGAGCCGGTTTTGGTGGCAGCCTGACGGCTCTTCTGCTGGACCGAATCGGCTTATCAGTCGCATTAATAAACCGTGGAAGACACCCCCGCTTTTCGATCGGAGAATCCTCGACACCGATTGCCGGCTATTTGCTCAAGTCACTTTCTGAAGAGTATGATCTTCCACAATTTCAGCCATTTTGCAAGTATGGAACCTGGCAGGAGAGCTATCCCCATCTGGCTTGCGGCATTAAGCGGGGGTTCAGCTATTTTTCTCATGAGCCGGATCAAAAATTTCAGACGAAACTGGAACATGGCAGCGAATTGCTGGTGACGGCAAACCACAGTGATTTGCTGGCCGATACGCACTGGTATCGTGCAGACGTTGATCATTTTTTTGCCGAAGAAGTACAGAAATCCAATGTTGTCTATCTGGACCAGACAGAAGTGGATTTAAAGCTGTCTGGCGAATGGTCGATTAGAGGGGAAAGAATGGGGGATCGTGTCGACATTCGGGCTGCCTTTCTGATCGATGCGACGGGAGCTGCTGGAATGGTGCCTGAAGCTCTGGGCATTGAACGGAAGACTGATTTTCAAACGAATTCGAGGGCGCTTTACGGACACTTTAAGAATGTGACTTCCTGGCGCGAGATTTTGAATCAGAATCAGATCGATCAATCTGATTATCCTTTTGACTGTGATTCCGCGGCGTTGCATCATGTGTTGCGAGAAGGCTGGATGTGGCAATTGCGATTCAATAATGGAATTGCCAGTGCCGGTTTTGTGCTGGATTCGGTACAGAACGAGGTGTCGGCAGAGCAGATTTGGGGAGAACTTTTAAATCGCTATCCGGCAATCCAGTCCCAATTTAATGGAGCTTCGGTCATTGCTCCGGAATCGGGGCTTTGTATCACAAACAGATTACAACGTGGCTGGAAAGTTTGTGCTGGTGAGAACTGGGCGTTGTTACCGCATACGGCAGGTTTTATTGACCCTCTACACAGTACTGGTATCGCTCATACCTTATGTGGAATTGAACGTCTTGTAGAACGGTTCAAGAAATACTGGGGACAAGACGAGTTTACGGAAGCGTTAGCCGCGTATTCTGAGTCGATTCAGACCGAGCTGGCGTTGATTGATGAACTGGTATCCTGCTGTTATCGGACCTTAAATCACTTTGACTTGTTTTCCGTGAGTACTTTGTTTTATTTTGCCGCGGCAACCAGTTTTGAACATTTACGATGTCTTGAGGGAGAACGACCGCTGTTTTTGTGCGCGGATGATGCTGGCTTTAAGCAGGCGATCAGAGACTGGCTCGATTTGGTATCACGATTTCAATTAGAGGGAGACTATGATTCGGATGAGATCAAACAAGTGGTATTCAAGGCCGAGCAATTGTTAAAACCATGGAATCGGGTCGGGTTGTTTCACCCCCGGTCTTCGAATATGTATCACTACACCGCGGCTCCGGAATAAGAGCCGCGGTGAATCAAGTGATCCAAGTCTCCGATTCGACTTATGTAATAATCGGCGAACGCTTTTGTGCCAGTTCTTCCATCATGCTTTGGATGTTGGCCGTGATTTGATCCGGATTCGTTGCAATTCCAGTCATCATGGCGGCATTCCAGAAGAGTTGTCGACCGCATTGTTTAATAAAGGAATGTTGGTCTTCATTGGACGTAAGTGTACAAAGACGTTTGATCAAATCCGCATCAGGATTGATTTCCAGGATGCGTTTTGTCATCGGGAAGTCCTTGTTGTTCATGCTCAGTACTTTTTGCATTTGAGAGCTAATTGCTCCTTCGGGCACTACCAGACAGCAGGGACTGTCTGTCAAACGGTCGGACTTGGTAACTGATTCGACTTCGTCCTTTAGTTCTTCTTTTAACAGGGAAAGCACTTTTTCAAATTCAGGTGATAAGGCTTCTTTCTCTTCCTCTTTTGATTCTGATTTCTCGTCCGATTCTGAATCAGCATCTTCTTTGCCGGGAAGTTTTACTTCTGAGGAATCAATGGAGACAATCTCGTAGTCTTCAAATTTCGCCAGATTAGAGAGGACAATTTCATCCATCGGGTCTGCCAGATAGAAAACTTCGACACCTTTTTTACGGAAGATTTCCAGGTTCGGGTTTTTGGCGATGGTGTTATAGTCATGTCCGCCCAGGTAATAAATTTGTTTCTGACTTTCATCGGCCCGTTCGATATAGGCTTCGAGGGAAACGAGTTCATTATCAGATGTTCCCTGAGAAGAGGGGAATCTCAAGAGTTTGGCGATGGTATTTCGGTTTTCGAAGTCTGTGCCGATTCCTTCTTTCAAGCTGCTTCCGAACTGACGGTAGAAGTCCAGATACTTTTCTTCATCGTCTTTCGCGATTGATGCCAGGTGTGAAAGCACACGTTTGGCCAACACTTTTTGAATCTTGCGGAAGATCGTATTGTCCTGCAGTGATTCACGTGAAATATTCAGTGGAAGATCAGCCGAATCGACGAGCCCATAAATGAAACGTAAATACTCGGGTAATAAATCTCTATTGTCGTTTTGTACCAGGATGCGTTTGGCACAGAGGCTGATGCCATGTTCTGTGCGTCCGAATCCCATGAGTTCAAGATTTGCTTGCGGGCAATACAAAATGGCATGAAACTGGAATGGGGAGTCACTGCTCAAGTGCAGATGCCAGCGCGCCTGTTCTTCGCCAGTATGTGCCAGGTATTGATAGAAGCCGTCGTATTGTTCTTGAGTGAGTTGTGTTTTGGGTTCCAGCCAGATTGGCGGCTGATCATTGACAAGTTCCTCGCCCAGCTTAATGGGATAAGGGACAAAGGTGGAATATTTTGTGAGGATAAATTTCAATCGTGTGTCGTTCGTATATTCATCCAGGTCTTTGCGCAGGTGCAACCGAATTGAGGTTCCTCTTTTCTCGCATTCCTGAGGCTCAATGGTAAACGCACCAGTTCCATCAGATTCCCATTTCCAGCCAGATTCTTCCTTGTAACTGCGCGTCACGACTTCGACTTTGTCTGCCAGCATGAATGCAGAGTAAAAACCGACACCGAATTTTCCAATCAGAGAGACTTCTTCTTTTTGGTCACCGGCTGCATTTTTCAAGAAGTCGAGTGATCCACTATGTGCAATCGTACCGAGATTTTCGATCAATTCGGCGTGCGTCATACCAACACCATTATCGGAAATGGTGAGGATGTGGTTCTCGGTATCCGGTTCAAGATGTATTTCCAGGGGAGTCTCATCTTTGATGCTGTCGTCTGTCAGGGCGACAAACCGAAACTTGTCCAGTGCATCAGAGGCATTCGAAATCAGTTCCCGGATAGCAATTTCGCGATTTTGATAAAGGGAATGAGAGAGTAAATCCAGAAGTTTTTTGATTTCGGCCTGAAAAGTAAATTTTTCTGCTGTCGTTTTTTCGTTCATGGTCTTTCTCGGAATCAATTCTAAGTAAACGATCGTTTATTGGTGATTTCCTCTGTGAAGAGGATATTGCCTGTTTCAAGGACTCTCTGCCCCTGTTTATAAATGGAAGCGGAATCGTTGTAAAGTTGACCGGTGCCTCTGTCTGTATCCTCAGATAAGAAATCCCGGTCTTAGCATTTGTATTCTCTCAGGTAAAACAGTAATAATAGGGTGAACCTGCCAGTTGGACATCAGACATTCAATTTCTGGTTGTATAGGGGAATTGATTACGGTTTTCGTTTGTTTGACTTAAAGATATAGAAAAACAGGGAGTTCACATATATGGTATTTTACTCACGTCGTGATTTCTTGAAAACGTCTGCGTTAAGTGGTGCATTCGCAATCAGCGGCGGTCTTTCAGGTTCTGTTTTGGCTGCTAAAAAAACCAAAGCCCGAGCTCAATATGGTCTTGTTACTTACCAGTGGGCAAAAGATTGGGATCTACAGACCTTATTGAAAAATTGCAAAACGGCTAATGTTCTGGGGGTAGAGTTAAGAACGACTCATGCGCATGGAGTGGAACGAACTCTCAGTAAGTCGGAGCGTCAGGGAGTCGTACAACAATTTGCCGACAGTCCAGTGACACTGGTGGGAATTGGTAGTAACGAACGATTTGATAATCCTGATGCGGCCGTGTTGAAGAAATCGATTTCAGATACGAAAGATTTTATCAAACTCAGTCATGATGTGGGAGGCAGTGGCGTTAAGGTTAAGCCTGATTCTTTTCATAAAGGCGTTTCAGAAGCAGAGACGATAAAGCAGATTGGGCGTGCTTTGAATGTAATCGGGAAATACGGATCTGACTGGGGTCAACAGATTCGTCTGGAAGTGCATGGTAAATGTGCACATCTTCCGACAATTCGCAAGATATTAGATGTGGCTGATCATCCCAATGTGGCGATTTGCTGGAACTGTAATAAGCAGGATCTGGAAGGGAAGGGTCTTGAAGCAAATTTTGCTTTAGTGAAAGACCGCCTGGGAGCCACAACGCATATTCACGATCTGATACATTCAGACTATCCTCATAAGCGTTTTTTCGAACTGATGGCCGGTGTGAATTATACCGGTTGGTTGATGCTTGAAGAGGGGAAGCAACCTAAGAAGGATACTGTTGCTGCACTGTCAGAACAACGTAAGTTGTTTGACAAGATGTGGGCTCAGGCGCAAGATCGCTAATCGCTGTCTTGTTGAAGAGCAAACAGGTTGGGCAGATAAAGTTAAAACTTAGGGAGTTTCGCAGTTCGTGTTGTTTTGCGCATTCTGTTCTTTGATTGCGTCATACACTTCTTCACGATGCACCGTAACGTCTTTCGGGGCTTCAATCCCGAGACGCACTTTATCGTTCTTAATTTCAATCACCATCAATGTGATTGAATCTCCAATGATGATTTTTTCATCTTTTTTTCGGCTGAGTACAAGCATCGCTATTCCTTGCGAATTAGTAGATAGGGGAACATCTTTTTTCAGGCGATTTCTGATTTTTGTTTTGGGACAGTCCCAATCGTTGAAAACGCTACACTTGAAACTAAGCGTACTGCTGGGGAGTGTCTGCTCTGAACTGGAAAAATGGAGTGGATTCAGGTAACCATTAACATTTAGAAACACTTGTAACGGTTATCCGATTTATTCCTGCCTGTATTTACTGGATTGGTGTATGGCCGGATTCATTTTATCCGCGTAGGATATTGATATGATCGCCGACTTGGATGCGTGCTGAGTTGTTGAGTAGGTGACTGGGAAGTCTGGTATTCACGGTGAGGCGATACATATTCTGAAACAGAGACAACGGAGCCCATGCAGGAAATGTGGCTTTGCGATTTTCAATGAATTTTTTCATGAAATCGGGATTGGACTCTCCTGTAAGAGGAGATCGGGAAGGTACAACGCATCGTTTACAGGGGTTTGATCCTTCAAAAGTCACCGACCCTATCTGAAACAAAACAGGTGGTTCCGATTCTGAATAGAGACGATCTTCACAAAAGGGGAGGTCGCCGTCAAATTCTAAATTCGCGCGAAAGCGAAGTCTGAGCTCGTCGATTGAGATCTCGGGAAACCATCGTGAAAGTTCTTGGTAGGTCTGTGTGCTGATAATTGTCGGTCCGGATGCTACGGTATCATCTGGGAAGCCGGACTGACTGTTTTCTTTAATAGTGACCCGTTGATTGAAGTATTGACTGAACCAGGATTCTAATTCAGTACGATTTTCAATCAGGTGAAATTGTTTTGTTTCTGTCCCAGACTGAGTAGTCGACAGAGTCACTGTTTGCTGAGAGAGATCACAGGTTGCACGAATTTTATGAATTGATGGATACTTTTTTGCATCAATGACATGATCTGCTTGATCGTAGATTGCGAATCGACGATCCCAGTAGAGGGCGCCACCGGGCAGAATGTCTACCTGATTAAGAATGACGGGGTCGAGTGATTTGATGGGATAGATGGCGATGCGGGAAAGAGTCCACATTTGATTGTATTTCTCTATTTACCTAGGTTTGCGACGATTTGGATCTCTCCTTTGCAGTTGCTTGAGGTCATTGATTTCTGTTTTTAAATCAATGATTCCCGTCGGATCAAGAAATCGCTCAATACGTCCTGAAGTTTCACGGCAGAGACTGGCAATTCGCGACTGTGCAGACCGATTCTTCTGTGCCTGTGCTGCTTCCACAGCAGATACTTGAATGACATTCAGCTTATCGTCAAAGATTTGTTTTGGTGAAATACCACTTTCCAGTTCTCCGATTCCTGCGTCGACTTTTTTCCAGTCTTTGTTTTTTGCCCATTTTCGAATACGTGACATTTTCATGGAGAGCGATGCCACCGCTTCGATCAATTCCCCATTTAAAACGGCCAGTTCGCCTTCGACGCTTAATCGAATACGATCATCGGGGATTTGAATATTAATTTCGCGGTTGATGCCTGGGATGTAGGGCACATTAGCAACGAGGGCTTTTCCACTTCGAACATAAAGCCAGATTAGGGGATGGTGGGAATCAGCCTTTAGAGTGATTGTCCCGCTGCGATTCGTCAAGAATTCTCCGGTTATATAATTTTGAGATTCCGGTTGAGGAGTTTTCTTGAGTTCTTTTTGTTTTTTCGCCTCCCGCTGTCGCTGTCTGACCTGTTGGGGATCCAGTGGAGATGTTTGAACTTTTATTCCCGCTGCGGTTTGAAATGATGTCCCACGTGGAATGAGAGAGAGTTTGGTCTCTGGGTATTTTTGTTTCACGCGAATGGCGAATGTTTCGACTCTGCGGCGGCTTCCACTGAGAACTCCCCGCAGACCTGAAGAAATCAGGCAGGTAGCATATTTGCGATTGATCTCTTCCAGGACCAGATAAGTCCAAGGGATAAACTGGATATTTTTGACTTCCCGATCTCGATTTAAGTACCGAAAGAAGGGAATGAAGTAAAAGTTTTTCTGTAATGTTCCCATTGAGGGATCTGGTGGTGGATACTGACTGGCTTGTTCACTGACGATGGCCTGGTTGCCATTTACTGATTCGATCGTGACAACAGCTGAAAATAAGTCGCGGAGAGATTCAAAGATAGTCTCGCTGAGAAACGGTTTTGCAAAAGTCTTCTTTGTGGAGAGAGGACTGAGATTTCGTGAGTAAGAGTCAAATTCTCTACCAGAGATCAGATATCCAATACCATCTTGTTCTATGGTGATCAGAAAGAGTTTGTCAAATGGATGATTTGGGTAGCGTTTCAGAATATCTTCAGACTTAAGGCGTTGCAGACCTTTACCCGAGGCAAGTGGCAACCAGTTGTTCTCATAGATGCCGAGGGAATTCAGGGGGCTGGATTTCTTTATCTTTGAATCTGCCAGAATCCATTTTTCGCCGATGGAACGATCAATGATCTGTATTAACCGTTGTTGGATATGATTGTGATCCAGGGGAGTCAGCCTTGATTTTGGCGCATAGGCAATATCGATTCTAATACGGTAAGGCTGAAGACTGATATGTTGTGACTGGGTTGCCAGAGACGAAGGATCTGCATTTGTTTGTGCAATAGAAACTGAATTCGGAAACAGCAGTAGTCCCGAGACCAGAATCATTAAATGACAGATTTTAGAAAAATCGCAAGAAAACATTATATTACCAATAGAAAAATCTAAATTAAAATTTCATCTCACAGCAAGCTATTTTTGGGTAAACGATTCTATTTTCGGATAAATCGGTGTGGTGATCCATTGCTCTACATTATCATAGAAATTTAAAGGGCGGTCGGCGTATCCTTTGATATTTGTACGGAACACATGAAACTGGTCGATTTCCCATAAGGGAATAATATGTGCCATCGAATACAGTTGCTGTTGCAGTTTTTTTAAGAGCGCTGTTGCTGTTTCCGAGTCAGTTGCTTCGTCCAGTTCGATCAGTTTCTGTCTCATCCAGTCGGGGAATATTTTCAGCGATTCGATTTGCGCTCCTTTACCGACTGTCAGAAATGGCCAAAGTTCCATAACTGGTTCCGTCATTGAGGACGTTCGATAGACAATGTCCCATTTCAGATTCTGCTTTTTAGCTTCAGAGGCAGTATTTGGAATGAGTGTCACCGTGATGCCAATTCGCGACCAGTCTTTGATAAGTTCCAGAGCGGCTTCCTGCGCTTCTGGTAGTGGGTCACAAAGCATATGTAGTTCTGGGAATTTTCCACCCAGTTTGTTTTGTGATGCGACAGCTAACGCAACAGCCAATGGGTAATTGTACTCGCGTTGTGGCACTTGTTGATTATAAGCCTGTAGCCCAGTGTAGTAAGGTGCTGTGATCAATCGGCCATTGAGTCGTTTGGATTCATGTAGCAGAGATTCGGTAAGAATTTTCTTTCGATCGATGGCATAGGCAAGTGCTCTACGAAGTTCAATGATTTTGAGAGGTTTGCTTTCCGGATTAAATTGCAGAACATGTGATGAGGGGATGGCAGATTGTACTACGTTAAATTCTTCCTGCTCCTGAAAGAACGAGACGAGTTTGGCTGGCAGAAAGGGAAGCACAGAGACTTCTCCCACCAATAATCCCTGGAACGACTTGTTGAAATCGGGATATTGAACCTCATTGATTTGAGCCACATTGTATTCTCGTAAACCCGATGGTTCTGGCACAGCGCGAACATACTGAACTCGATTCTGGCTATGGTTATCGACAATAAACCGACTGGAGACGAGAACTTCCGGTTTGAGAGGAGTGCTGGAATTCTCCGACTTATCTGAAACTCTTTCCCAGATTGGAGGAGCCATGATGGGAGCTGCCATTAACCACTCTGTACGCAAAGGGACGCGATCAAAATAGACACTGACTGAAAAGGGGTCTGTCGTTGATACTGAATTGACATAGCTGTCAAAGCGTTCGTCATATTGAGTATTTCCAGGTGTGATCTTCTTCCTGATAAACTCTGCGATGTCGGCTGCCATTAGTACCGGATGTGATTCCCAGGTGCCATATGATTGTCTCAAAATAAAATCAGCACGCCGTCCCAGATCTGTCGGTTCCCATTGTTCAAAGAAGCGGCTTTGATATTGCGGCGTTTGATCGACATGGCTGACTTCAAACATGGGGATTTGGGTTAATTTTCGATGGCGTCGGGTGGAATCACGTTCCAGGAAATAAGGGGTTTTGGTTAATGCTGTTTCCATGACACCGACGTTAATCACAGGATAACGGTTGTGATAGCGAAGCAGCGATTCACGAAGTTTGGGGTTAGCGGGCCAGACGAGGGCAGCCTCCATTACCGAATGAATGGCTTGTTGGAATTGGTTCTGTTGCGCTTCCTGATTTGCTTTATTGAGTATAAGATTGGACTGGTTCAGAAAGGACTCTTTCCATTTTATAACAATCTGCTGTTTGGGAAACATTGTTGACAGACGCTTCAAGTAGAAATGGGCCTTGCGAAAAACACCCTCTTTGACTGACTGAGTGATTACAGTGTCAATGATTTCACCTGCCAGTTTACTCAATCCCGGATAATTCGGTGATTGGTTATATAAATCCTCAATGAATGCCAGAGCGATTTCATATTTTTTTAATTCTTGTTTTTCCTTTGCTTCCAGAAACAGTAAATTCTGCTGTCGCTGGTCAAACCCCGGCCACGCGCGATGTTTTCGATCAAGAACCAGCAGCATTTCAAAAGCCGTCCGTAGCTGATTTGTTTTCAATAGCTCATCAATTCGTTTGAGCATCTGGTCTTCATGGTGAATGATTTGCTTAACATGACTTCTTTGGATTTGATATTCAGGGTTTTCTTTTTCATCGACGAGTGTCAGTTGAATGAAATTTAATGCCGCGCGCATTTTTCGCTGTTCGTCGATTTCTTCTTTACTTTTAGGTTTGGGCAGGTTGTAGCTCTCTTTTAACGCAGTATCAAGTTGCCCCAGAGTGTCAGGACGTGGATAGACTGGTTCTACAACCAGTACCGTATCGTTTTCGAGAACGACCCAATCGACAGGTGGTTTTTTAAGAAGGTCTTCAACGGATGGGACCTGCATTTCTTCTATTTTGGGTAAGGGCGGTTCTTTTTCTTCATCTGCTTTCTCGGTGTCTGTTGTTTCTGTCTTGGAAGACGCATTTTTAGTCGTTTTTTTGTCAGACTTTGTTTCTTTTTGTGCGGAAACGGTTGTCAGGCCAGGCATAAATAGAATCAAAGTCAGGCTGCAAATCAGATTACAGAATATGTGTGCAGACAATTTCATAGTGAAGCTTGTCCTTTCTGTTGCAGGACCTGATCGATACGATAGAGGCTTCCATCCACTGTAGGTACAAGAATGATTTTTTCCAGATTTACAATCGAACCGCTGGCTGGCAGTGGCGTCTTGACATCCATTTGTACCTTCCCTGTTTTAGAATCGACTGTCAGCAGGGAACCATTTTGAAGTGAGAGCAACAGTTTTTTATCAATGATCGCAGGAGCGCCTGCCAGAGAAGAGTCAGGTAATTTTAAATCCCATAATTTCTTGAGACCTGTGTCGATTTTGAAACAGCTTAAATTCTGCTTCGTTTCTACGAAGAGAAATCCTTCTGTGATCCAGAGGTCATTCGTAGCAGGAGAGGGGAGTTGTAGTTTTGCCTTTTGTTGTGCTGTTTTGGGTTCAAGTAACTGCAACAGTCCTGAGGCATCTGTTACTGCCAGCGTATTTTTATCGATCGCTGCTTTGAAATCGATTGGTTGTTTGTTGTCACTCTTGGACAATATAGCGAGGTGGCGTGTGGGCGTTGTTCGATATTGTAAAGAGATAATCTGGCCGGTGGATGTGATCGCGATGCATTGGTCTTTAGCAGTGGGGATCAATTGTTTCCATTTAATATCATCCTGACCCGGAATGACAAACTCTTGAACCGTGTTGAGACCGCGTCCTTTTCGAAATACAGCAATCTTTTTCTGGAAAGGAATTGCAATTCCATCGCCAAGTGATACGGGCATTGTATCGAGAGGAGCTTTCAAATCGATGGTCTGTTCCAATTGTCCAAAGGTATTGAGAACCCAGAGAGTTGGTTTGGGGGAGCCACAGTAGACGGCAATTTTACCTTCAGAGAGTGGTGATGTTTTAAGCGGTTCCGAAAGACCTTCGGGGAGTTTAAGTTGTGTAATGGTTTTTTCTTTGAACTTTGAAGAATCCGGTTCAAAATCGGTATTTCGAATCCGAAAGATATCTCCATCCGATGTGATACAGACCAGTCCATTTTGACCAGAAGAATAAGTGGCGAGAATATCCGTACCTAGTATAGATTTCCAGGAACTGCTCATTTCATTGCGGTTGGCGATGGAAAAAATGACAGATTTGGATGAAAGCAGACGTCTGGCAAGATACAGGTTATTGCCAATTAACTGCATTGGTTGTGCTCCTAATCCGTCGGCAATTTTTTTCTTGTCCAGTTTGATTCCGGAATTTTGCAGTGTAAATTTTCGTAAGGCGGAACTGCTCATCCAGAGTTGACCTCCAGAGCCGGCTGAAAGATAAATTTGACATGAGAGCGGGGCCTGTAATTGATAAGATGCGATTTCTGTCAACTTTCGTTTGCCTTCTTCGTCTGTGACCGTAAATGCAGTAATGCGTTCAGGAACAGTTGGAAAAAACATCTGTTTGCCACGGAGGACAGGCATGCTTTGAACGTGTCCTTTGATACGAAAATTTTCCAGTTCATTGAGTGAAGCATTTTTTCCGTTTCCATCCAGAACATGCAGCAGAGCAGAGTCGGTACGGTCGTTCTCACAAACGAGCAGTAATTTTCCCATGGCGATAATCGGAATTCCGATTGTTCCCGGGCGATGTCCCAGGGCAGTCACTTTTTGACATTCGAAGGGACGTAAGGAAATCAAATAAACAACACCTTCATGTCCGGCAACTGCAATGGATTGTTCTCCGTAGACTAATCCGGGAGCACCGACCAGGGGTTGCGCAAATTTAAGCTGTGCGATGATCGAACCACTGATTAAATCGATGCTGATCAAATCACCTGAATTGCAAGAAATGACGATGGTACCCTGGTGTAGTAATGGTTTGCCGGTAGGGCGAGCGGGCAGCGTTTGACGCCAGATTAATTTTCCACTTTTCTGTGAGACGCATAAAAGATCCTGGTGTCGTGTATCAAAAACGAGCAAAGCTGGTTCACTTCCCGAGAAGGAAATGGGGGCAAAGGGAGGGTCAAGCCCGACGGGACGTCTCCAGATGGGGTCACCGGTAATCGAATCGATTCCGAAACAACTGCCGTTGGCTATCGCAAATACATTCCGACCATCAGAAACAGTATTCGAGCGGGAACGGGTATGAAGTGCCAGTGTCACAGATTGAGGAAATGTTTCAGGGTATTCATTGGTGACTGCCTTGACTGGCTGGTTGTTAGCCTGAACTAGATTTTTTTCTAGTTCCAGGATTTTTGCGAGGACGGTAGCCATCTTAGGGTCATTTTTATAGTAATCGTAGCGGTCAAGCAGATGGCGTCGGCGTGCGAGTGCCTGTAGTGACTTTTTTTGTTTGATCGAGTCTTCAATTTCTTTGACCGCAACATCAAAGACCTCTTTTCGCAAAATCTCTGCTTCCGCTTTTTCGTAACCGGCTTTAATTTTTGCTAACTCGTCGGTAGGGGGGGCATCCTGTGGACTGTAACGATTGAGAATACTTTCGGCTTTAGCTGAAACTACTAACAATTCACGTTCTTTTGTGCGGCTGGCAGTTTCAACAGATCCCAGAGCAATTTTCTTTCCATATTCGACGAGTGTCGGGTAGAGTTCCTTGAAGTCAGGATCATCTCGATGTTTTTTAATGAAATCATTTGTTGCTTCCAGTCCCGCATTCCAGGCAGGTGTTGAGCCGGATATTTCTTTTTCAACATAGGATTTGCTGAGCAGAATCCTGGCTTCGTCGGCGTAATCACTTTTCTGATAATTTAAGAGAAATTTATCAAAGAGTTGAATCGCTTGAGAATATTTACCAGCTTCCATTTCCTGTACGGCAGCATCGAAATGCCGCTTTGCAGTATCGCGACCAATAATAAACCAGAAAGTAAATGCCATCAGTGCTAATAGAATACTGCCGCCGATCAGTGATAAAACAAAAGGTGATCGAACGATTTGACGCTCTCCGGGACGAACAGCATTACGAGAGGAACGGGAACGAACTCGGTCTTTTAATGAGAGGGTACTTTTTTCCTTCGTTTTTTCTGTAGGGCTGATGCTCTCTGGTTCTTCAGAGGCATGTTCACTGGATCGTGAAATAAATGTCTGAGCCGGAGCTTGTGAAGGATTTTCCGAATCCGTTTCTTCAAGAAGGTCAGCAGCGGAGGCCAGGTCAAGATCATCATCGGGGACCGGTTCTTCTTTTGGTCTCGGTGTTTTTTTTTCTTTCCGGGATTTGGTACTTTTCTTTTTCTCTGGTTTTGATTCTTTTTCCGGTGGCTTGGCAGGTGAGCGTATTATCGCTTCAAGTTCGTTCTCACTGACAGGTTTGAAATCGTACATTGATTCGTCTTTTTTGCCTGACACGTCAGGCAGAGGGGAGTCGAGATCCAGTAGGTCGACTTCATCTGAAAACAGAATATCTGCTTCACCAATCCGAATGAGATCACCATCGTTTAACAGTGACCGTCCGGACATCGTTCCATTGATCTCAATTCCCTCACTGGTCGCAGAAACAATTTCATAGCTTTTTTTATTCCAGCTGATGCGGCATTGCATTGATGCAACATCTTCGTTGTCAATCTGTAAATCATTAGATGCATGACTGCCGATTGAAATGGGCTGTTGTTTGGAAAGCTCAATTTTTTGAGTTTTTCCGGACAAGAATGAAATTTCTAAGCTGGCCATTTCGATATCTTATCTATACAGGATGTCTGGAGTGGTGAGATTTGAAAACAATGTATCTTTCGGGGTCAGTCTTCTGGGCCACGGTAGGAAGCAAGTCTGATTTTCTGCATACCGACTTCATTGGCTGCATCGACAACAGCGACGACTATTTCATGCCTGGCTGCTTTATGTGCGCTGAGTACCAATTCCGATTTTGTTTTTCCATCTTGATTGCGACGATCCAGGATCGCCTGCACAATTTCAGTAGGATTTGATAATTTCGTATCATCAACATAAATTCCATTATTATTATCTATTTCTACAATAATGGACTCTTCTCGGAAGTCATCCAGTGTTTGGAGTGACTGTGAAACACCATCTTCATCTGGATTGGGTGGAGGAACCTGGATACTTTTTTGTAGACTGAACGACGCGGTAATCATAAAAAAGATCAACAAAAGAAACGTGACATCTACCATCGGTGTCAGATCCATTTCATCAAACTCTGAATCTGCAGATCGGATCGAAAACCCCTCGTCCTCATCGTCCTCATCGTCCTCATCGTCCTCATCATCTTCTTCATCTTCTTCATCTTCACTATAAGTGACTGTGGATTGAGGTGCTGTCGATTGCTCCACGAGTGTTTTCTGCTTAGGATCGGCAGGTGCTGTTTCTGTAACCGGGGTCGTTTCTGGTTCCGGTGGGAGGCTATCCGCTTCTGCTTCAGGTTGCAGGATGTTTTTTTGCGGAGGTTGATCGGGCTGATTTGCGGATTTCGATTTTTCGGGAGCGATTTCCTCTTGTTGTGTCTGCGCTTCATCAGCAGGCTGGTCTGCTTCCTCGGTTTCAAGCGCTTCTTTCCAGCCATCTTCCAGGATTTCGTCCCAGCTGTCTCCCAGTTCGCCCAAGTTTTCCAGGCCATCAAGTAGTTGATTTTCTTCCGGATTAAAGTGTGCGACAGGTTGGGAATGCTTCTCAGTATCAGTGGTTGTTTCTGGTGTGTCTTTTACATTATCGGGACGACGGGGCTGGCTTTTAGGTGGAATCGTAATCTGATTGCGGCAGGCAGGGCAGGAGACAGATTTACCTGCTTTCTTGCTGGCAACACTTAATCGTTGGCCACATTTTTTACAATAAAACTTGATAGGCATTGCTAAATCAGTATCTCATTTATTGAGTGCAGATTAACTTGGACATGTGAAATGATTGTCGATTGTAGCTTAATTATTTTTTTTCTCTTCAATTCCGATAAAGAACTTAACTCCATCCACTTCTGTTACCGCTCGTGTCACTTCCTGGACAAATCCATGCGGCACTCCGCGATCCGCTTTAATAATGACATCCATGACACCATTTTGAACTTTTTCACGTACACGCGCGGTTAACTCTTCAGTTGTGACTTCAGTCGTTCCACCAGACTCTTTTACTTCAATAACGCTTGTTCCATTGATGCCGTTTCCGTCGTTGTGGACCAGAACTATCGTAGCCCCTCGGGTATCGACGCCTACTCCATATCTCGCAACAGGAACGTCGGAATCTTGTGTGGCCTGCATCGTTGAAGTAACCATGAAGAAAATGAGCAATAAAAATGTCACATCAATCATGGGTGTGATATCCAGATCGTCTCCAGCCCCGCCTGCTGCGGGTCGCTTCTTCCAGCCATCCTCATCTGTATTTAAAAATGCTTTTTTCTTAGCCATGTTCAATTACCTTAAGGAATCATGACTTGCGAGATGTTTCAAGAATCTCCAGGAACTCACCCGTATGTTCCTGAACTGAATCCTGAAGTTTTCCAATACGAACATGAATCAGGGCTCCCGCCATAACCAGAGGGATCGCAACAGCCAGCCCTGCAGCTGTTGTAAACAGTGCAAAACTGATTTCGCCTGCCAATTGGCTGGGGTCCCCCCCTGATTCCTGCATGTTTCCGATTTTGTCAAAGGCATTGATCATACCGATGACGGTTCCCAATAGCCCCAGCATGGGAGCACTTTTGACAATGGTACTGATCCAGGACATTCGGTATTCGAGTTCAGACAGAATATCTCGTTCAAATTTCTCTGCGAGCATTTGCCTGAGTTTTTTGGCAGGACGTTCCATATTTGCCATTGCAACCAGGATCAATTGCGGAACGGCTTTACTCCAGTAAGGAGGTGAATCGCAAAGATTGATCACAGATTCGTAGTCTTTCTTTTCGATATCGTCATGAATCTGGTCGAGAAATTCGTTTGCCGCGTTTTGTGTGAGAAACTTTTTTTGAGCAATTTGTCTGACCAGGAGGATCACACAAAAGACTCCGTACAAAGCGGTCAAAGCCAGTGCAATGTAAATAGCGTAACCGGCAACATTTAATATGGGAGCGAGTGAGTAGTTCATAGGAGCCTGCTATTGTGTCCTTATTGGAAATAAGTCTGACGGGTCACTTCGAAATTATATCCAGCCCGATTTCCCCGCACAGTAAAATAGGTACGACGGATCTCGTCAAATTTTTTGTTTCGATATTTTTTTTCTATTGTGAGTAATTTGTTTTCCGTTTCTTTTGGATAAAAGTGGAACAGGATCGCCCCAGCGACATCATGTCCTGCTTTTTTAAACAGACTGAGGTCACTGGTTTTGCGTTCGCCTCCTTGCCAGGTCATGTAGAGCCGTTTTTCGTTTGCACCAGATGAGGCCGTTCTTATGACAGGTTTATCAGAAGAGACCTTTGACAGATAAATCATTTTGCCACTTCTCAACAAGGCCCCCAGTTCGATTTTGAAGTAATCAATTTGTTTTGCATAATCGATCAGAGAGCCTCTGTCGGAAAATTTGATAAACCAGCGTTGCTCACGTGGAAGTCCTTTTTTTCCAGGACCTAATCCCAAGGCGCGTTTACCAGTACCGACAGCGCTTCCCACTTTACCTGAGTTTGACAGGTCGGTTTGCGTTTGCTGCTGGACCTGCTGAGTTGCTTTGTCTGACAGTTCTACAACACTATCGAGCATTTCTTCAACTTGATTTTCTTCATCTGGTGTATCAATCTGAGATGGGTCATCAACTGGATCTTCGGGAGATTCCACCATTAATGATTCGTCGGGTGCACCATCTTCGGCCCCTCCGGCCAAATCAATCATTTCCAATGCGACTTCATTTTCAGTCTGTGGTAACCGATTCGAGATCCAGACAATCGACAACCATAAAACTGCGATGATTAATGCTAGTACGATCGCAATCAACGAAGAGCTGACCTGATCATATTGCGTTACTCGCATGACCGGCGCTTTTCGATGATCGTCTTGTGATGTCGCCTGAACCATCCTGAATTTCTATCTGTTTAACGTTGGACTACAAATGAGTCATTTCGCTTTTGATTTTGGAAATTGATTTAAAACTTCATAGAGATCAAATTTTTCGTCGAAAGGTTTTACGCCGTTGTACCACTTTTGCCAGCGTTTGGTTGCTTCGTCGGACCACTGGTCCACGATTAAGATACGTTTTTTTTCATCCACATTTTCATCGACATCTGCTAGAGGGTCTTCTGGCATTCCTAATCCACGGATTTTACGACTGAGCGTGCATAAACCATTTCGAGCTTCAATGCGAACACCTAAATCGGGGTCTTTCAAAGCCCGAATCAGGTAAGGTGCAACCCGAAAGTCATTCATACGCGAAAGTGCCCAGATCGCGGTTCTGCGAACATCGGGTGCTCTGGCTTCAACTAGTTTTAAGACACGTTCCTTCTGTTGAATCAGTTGCTCACGGTCTCCCAGAGTGATTGTTTCCACAAGCGTTTCCTGCGTGGCTTCCAGGTCGGCGGTAGCGGGATCTTCCAGTTGTGCCAATAACTCGCTCAGATCGCCGGCAAGTGTTTTATTTTCGACTTTACCATTTCTCATCTGTACGTCTGCCAGATTTTTCGGAAGGCCTCTGCCACCTGCTAACAAGCCCGAACCGACTGGTTCAGGTTTGTAAGTGCGACCGAGGGTTTTGCCCGTGGCTTTTGAAAGAAAGACAATTGCCAGACAAGTATTGGGGTCAACTGATCCGAGCGCTTTAAAGCTTCCATTTTCTTCCTGAGTTTCAAGTAGATGTCGGGCGCCATCTGAATACCAGTCGTGAGGGCCGATCATTTTGGTATTGGCTATCGCTCCAATTCGTTCAATTCCATATAAATAATAGATGGGCCAACCCGTGGGAGTGCGGTAATTATAATTATTAATGATCCAGGTTAGACCTCGTTTTTTTCCACCTTCCAGGGCACTGTGGCTGACTGTTGGTTTAGTGTTGATGTTTTTTTGATCGTCTTCCGTTTTCTCTTTTTTGACGAGATCGACTTTCTCCAGGAATCCGAAACGTTTTTTCATCGTTTTGTTATTTTTATTAACCGGACCGCTGCGTAATTCACCGTCAGGATAAAGTTGCATAGAAATAATATGCAAGCTACCCGTCCCTGCGACGGACATCGTATGTTTTATACCACCCTCACGAATATTATCGGGTTGATAGCTAAATGCACCGTTTTGATGCTGGGTCGTCAAATGCCAGCGTGCCGCTTTATCCCAGACTCTTGTTGGGACGAGTACACCCGCACGTTCTGCTGCCCAGAGTCCTAGGATTGCATATTGTGATACACTCGTATCTCCATTGTTTGCTACATCTTGATCATAAAACCAGCTTCCACCCGGCTGCTGCGTACTGATGAGAAATTCCGTTGTCGTACGAATTTCTGCATGGTATTTTTCCGGGCTTATCGCTTCTAAGACCATTAATTGAACACCGGCACAATAATTATAATCACTGCCGGGTTTGTAGACGATTTCACCTTTTTCGTTTTTCTGGTCATGGTCGGCCAGTATGTTTTTCATGCAGTTCTGAATGTAGGGTGACTCGGGAGACTCTCCTGCCTTAATTAAAGCATAGGCAACAAACGCGTTGAGTCCTGTGCGACCATAATTTTCTCTTCTTTTCAGATAAGATATGCCACGTTGGATGGCTGCGTCAATTTGTGCCTGGGGAGGTTGGCAAAAGGCGGTGTTCTGAAAAGTAAAGAAAAGAGTAAGTACCATCAGGCACGATCTATAAGAAAAAAGAGCGTGTCTGCAAGCCGAAACCAGATGTTGAATAGCGCAATACATTTTCATATTGATGCGATAGCAAACTGAGATGAGAGAATATTGCTGAATAGATAATGAAGTCGCAACTTCACCGCATCATACCAGTCTAATTTCACGGATGAAGCAGTGTCAATCAATATGACACAAATCTTGACAGGAATCGTATTTAGGATTCAGGGTTTTCGTGACAAGTCACAGGAGCAGACGATTTGGTGGCATCGAGGACACCCTTGAACATATTTTCGGGTGACTGCCTGCTCGAGGTCAATTCCTGCCAGATTCGCCATTGTTGATAACCAGGCCAGCACGTCTGCAAATTCTTCTGCCAGATTCTCGGGGTCGTTGTTTTCTCTGAGAGCGGATGATAATTCTCCCACTTCTTCCATAAACCACATGAATGTTCCTTCAATACCGCGAGATTGGTCCTTTTCATAGAACATGGTCCGAATTACCGTCTGGAATTGAGAAAGTGTCAAGCCTTGCTTTTGCTGTAGCTCGTCACCGGGCTCGGAAAATGAAGCATCTAAAGGTTGGTTGTCCACAGGGTATCCTTATTCGGTAATCAATTAATATACTGGTTGAGCAGAGAGTGCCTTTGGTCAATTCAGAGTCTTTTTCAATTCCAGAGCTTGAACGTGATCAGGGTTTTGCTGTAACAAAAGATTTAATTCCGTCTTTGCCTCTTTTCGTTTTCCAGAATCCAGTAATGTTTGAACCAGCAAGAAGCGTAGATCTTCATTTTTATCATCCAGATGCAGTGTCATTTTTATTTCGCGCACTGCAATGTCAGTCTGTTTCAGTTTCAAAGCAGATTCAGCAAGTAGTTGATGTGTTTCCGGGTCAAGCACATTGACATGCAAGGCTTTGGTGGCCCACTGTAAAGCCTGTTGGTGATTTTTCTGATCAAAAAAAAGTTGCGTCAATAATTTCATGCTTTTCTCATTAGCGGGATCCAGGTGCACCAGCTTTAAAAGCGTCTCTTCTAACTTTTGATTTTTACCTAAGTTCTGATAAATAAGTGACAGGCCTTTGAGCCATTGTGTTTGATAAGGAAATTTATTGTGCCCTGTTTCAAAAATGACGAGCGCTGCTTTGTACTTGTCTTGATGAATCATGATTCTACCAGTCAATTCAAGAACTTCAACATCGGGTGACTGCAGGTTGAGAGCGGGCTGAAGTATTTTGAGAGCGGCGTTCCAGTCTTCCGAGAGTAGTTCCAGTCTGGCAATCGTGAGAGCTGCCTGAGTCTGGCTGGGGTCTTTGCCAAGTACATTGAGCGCAATCTCACGTGCTTTCGATTTTTTTCTCAGACGCAGTAAACGAGATGCATACTGTCCGGCGATACTCAGGTTCTCTCGGTCTTGTTCATATTTCTTTTGTAGATCATTGAAGCTGAGAGGTGACTCGATTTTGTAGCCTTTCAGGGAGTCTGCAACTGTTTTGAGATAGTTGTGATATCGCTTTTCAAATTCTGCCTGATCGATTTTAAAAGACTCTTTAATTGCTGCGGGAGTCGAAAGTTGATTTTGATAAGCGGCCAGTAATTTGATTAATGCCTGCTCGCCAAATTCTTCCACCATGAATTCCGCACAGAGTAGACTCTGGCAGTAGGCGAAGTTCCAGTTGTCCGAAGACTTGGGACGCACAAATACGCCATCCAGTTCATTCAGGGAATAAATTTCACCCTTGGGAATGCGTTCGGCCAGAAGCTGGTTGAACTTCTGGGGACGTGCATGTCCTTCGCTTCTGACTGCCAGGGCTTCGGTGAACCAATGTGGAATTTTATATTTGGTTTGCTGAAGTGTGAAAACATGGACGAGTTCGTGTTTCAAGACAGAGGCCCAGTTGAAGGGCTCTTTCATTGCGGTAGGTGAGGTCAAAGCAACGACTGCTCCCGTCGATGCGCCGATGGTTTGAATCCAGGGAAGTCCAATCATCCGGGCACTGAACCATTGATGTGCGCCCAGACCTTTTGCATCGTGATAAATTTCAAATTGAGTTTTTCCCGGAGGCTCATATCCAAACTGAGTTACCAGTTCCGGATAAATTGACTCAAGATAATCGGCCATGTATTGACCAAGAATGAAGTCAGCTTTGGAGTCATAGCGAATCACAAAATGTTCTGTCATGATGGAACCATAGGATTCGAGGACTCCCAGGACCTTTCGCATATTACTGACGCGTACGTGATACGGATCAGATTTGAATGCTTCATCGAGTGTCGTCTGAGCGAGATCCGTTTTCCCCATTTGCATATACAGTATTCCCAGTGCGATTTTGGGTTGGGAAAGTTGAGGCATTATCTTTTTTGCTTTTAAATAGACCGTTTCCGTGAAGTCAAATTGTCGTTTCATCTCCAGGAGATGACCCAGCTCATACAGAAAATATCCCGGTTTAGGGTTTTGTTTCAGGAGCGTTGTCATGAGCTGTTCGAATCGGGGAGAAAGTGGTTTGACTGTCTTTTTTTGAGAAGGAGTCTCTGAAGTTTCGAGCATTAATTCCAGAGCCTGACGATCCGGGACGCCATCTAAGAGCAGGTAGCAGGCAGCTTTTCTGGCTAAAACCGACTGTGCTCGTGCGTTAATGGATGCTGCTGATTCCGCAGATTTGAGCGCATGGTCGTACTGTCCGTTAATTAAGTGCAGGTCACATTCTAGAAGCAGGGCTTCGATCAAACGAGGATTAATCTCCAATGCCCGTTTGATTAAAGTAGTGCTGGTATCATAATCGCGTACCTGGAAAGCAGACCTTGCCAAAGCAACGTAGACAATTGCGGCCTGTGAATTGGTCTTGATCGCGGATTTATATTCCGTAGCCACTTGAAGGCGGTTATATTTTTCCTGCAAAATCGAACCGCTCAGGTAAGAAGCTTCCCAGCAGAGGGGATCTGCTTTTAAAGCATCAGGGCAGACGGTGTTGATTACGAAATTAAAGATTTGCGATACGCTATTCCATCTCGCATATTGTGTGGCGCCTTCTCCAATGACTAAAAGTGTTTCGGCATCTTCGGGTTGTGCTCGATTATAATAGCGGACAAACCAGCGGTAGCCTTCATTGGCCTCATCGATTTTTCCGGACTCGGTTAAAAGGTGTGCCTGGATCAGATGTGCTAGAGGGGCGTCAGAATCCAGCTTTAAAGCCTGATTGACGTGAGTTTTTGCGTTAAGATAGTCCCCCGTTTCGTAATAGAGTCTGGCGGCGATTGCATGTAAGTCTGCCCGGTCGGGTGTCTCTTTCAAGGCTGATTTTAAACGATTTAAGGCTTGAGGGGTTTTGCCGGTGAGTGCATTGATGCGAACCCGCCCTAGAATCAGCTGCGTGTGTTGTTCGGTGTTTTTCTGTGATGATTCCGCGAGTTGTTTTTCAGCCTGCGCATACACTTCTTCCGCTTCATCGTAGCGTCCGTGTTGTTTATGTTCGTGAGCAGACTTCAATAACTGAGCAATGGTTTGGGTTGGCTTCTTCTCTGCAGCATCCAGGCAGAGGGGGCAGATTTGCAGCGCCAGTAAGACGGCAATCAAGCGAAATGAATTGCTGTGTTTTATATGATAGTAACAGTCAGGCATGCTCATGATCCAAATTGATTTCAACAGAAGCTTACTTTTTCAAAAGTTAGAGAAAGGAAGGACGTGGTGATTTTTTCTCGTCAGATGTATGATTGTTTTCCGGGGTGAATAGAACGTCCTCTTCGTGAGTGGTAATCGGTGTTTCATCCTGTAAGTCTGGAACGGTATCCATTGCATATTCTCGATTGATATTCGTGCCCTGGATGGGGAGCCCAAATCCTAAAATCAGTTCGCGTTTGATTTTATCGCTGACTTTTGACAGTAGAAACAGTTCCTCACCTTTTGAATAAGCAATCAGATTGCCATTCCAGTAGGCGAGCCGATTATTGGCAGTACTTGGAACACGCGTCTGTTTTGTCAACACTCCAACCAGATTCAAAGGATCAGCGGCAGAGAGAATAGTGAGTACATCCGAAAGTGGTTTATCACGCAGGTTGCGTAAATCCTGAATCGTGCTCGACATGGCAAACTGTTCGCCAGCCACTCCAGATACAAAACGTCCACCACGAATTTCTCCACGGGCTTCGAGTCGACGATAAATTTGCAGTAATTCGAACCAGCGCGGCGCGCCTGTTTCTTTCGATAGTAAATCGCGAAAGACCACTCCCCAGCGTCTTAATAATTGCCAGGCCCATTGTTCAATATATTCGTAGTATTGCAGACTGCGTTCTTCAATCATACTGGGGTTGTCACGTCTCCAGATCGACCAGCGTCCTGTGTTGTTGGGTGTGGTTCGTTTTCGAACGAGACCAATTCTCGACTTGCGTGAGGAACGTCGGTTTTTAAGAGATCGGTCTTCTGTGAATTGGCGCATACCTGAGAAACTGTCTGCAGTGACCAGGCCGCGGGAGATCAGTTCACCCAGAGAATCCGCAACCTGGGAGGGGAGAGACTCCGTTGCTGTCATCAAGTCGGTGGCAAAGAGGGCTCCCTGTTCAAATAAGAGTTCCTGTATTTGAAGAGCCGGGCTGCTAAGATGATTTTGTTCTTCGGCGTTCTTTTTAGCTGTAGAGCTTTCATGAAAATATGTGAGCCAGGGAATATCTTCGCGTAAGAAGAAGGAGACGGGTGCATTACGTGTAATGCCCGTCATTGGTTTTCCCTGGTCGGCGGTTCGTTTGGGAGGGTAAAGTCGCCCCCAGCCAATCTCACCGGTGAAACAGAGTTCGTCGAGATCTTTGCTTTGGTAGTTTACCAGTCGAGCGGTCAGTATATCTCTTTCCCAGCAAATAGCCGGTATATCAATTCCCTGCAGCATCGAGAGCACTTCGAATAGACCATTCGTACCGGAACGTTTTTCGTTGCCTGTCAATCCATGTTGCTGTAGCAGGAATTGGATGAATAAACTTGTGTCTACCGGTTGAACCTGTGCGCGGAGTCCCTGCAATGTCAGGCGATGAATGCGCGCCAGCAGACGACGATGACACCACTCTTTAGGGGGCGCTGCTGTTGTGGCTGTTTCTTTTTCAGATTTAGACTCACTGGCCTTTGAATCAGTGTCTTGACTCATATTCCAGTTGGGATCTTTAACGCGAAAATAACCCTGCATGGCGATGCCTTCACCTTCGAGTGCCATCAAGGCTGCTTCGGTCTGCGAAGGGGGTAACGCGGCCTGGTTGGCAATTTCATCAACAGTCAAAGGACCACAGGTATCGAGCAGTCCTCGAATGATGGCTATGCGAGCTTCTGTTGACTCCCATTCCTGGCGAACACCGGCAGGGACATTAACGGCTGGATGATGACTGCTTTCCGGGAACGCGGCTAGCGCAGCGGGCAGTCGTTCGGTCGCAACCCAGCTTTCATGACAGAGCGTTTCGGGATTTGTCGCTGCTCTTTGTAAGGTTGTTGCACGGCCCGTTGATTCTAGTTCCTGATACCAGTCGGCCCAGGCCGGTTGCTCATTCATCGGAAGGTGAATACGACCCAGTAGCAGGTCATGAAATTCATCGGCATTTCGCACGAGTGGTTGTGCTTCCTGGCATACCTGCGCGATAGCTTCCGGTGAGAGTCGTCCTAAATCTTCCACACTTTCCACCGAGAGAGTGCGTCTCGTAGAAACGGCCCGCGCGCGGCGTTCCTGTGCTTCGCCACCATCCAGGAAAGTATAAGGGCTGGAATTTAAGAGCTCATAGCAGAAAGGGGAAGGTTCTCTGGTATCACGGGGAATCAGCTTGATTTCACCTGCTTCGATTTGTTGTAGAACAATTTTAAAGCCTCCAATATCAAGTTGCTCATTCAAGCAATCATGCAAAGTCTGGTCTACCAGAATATGGTCGGGGCGTACAATTTCGCCGATTTCATTTTCAGGACAGCCGGTCAGACGCGGAAAGACAGCTGTGAGCAAATCTTCTGCGCGAAATCGTTGTAGAGGTGGGGGAACTTTTTTTCCATTTTGCATTCGGGAAACCAGCAGCGCGCGTGTCACATTCCAGCGCCATCGGACGTGAAACATGGGATGATCCAGAATCGCCTGCTCGGAAAGTTGTTGTACGTTCCCCGAATTTAACATGGAAAACAGGCTCTCCAATGGGAAACTGTGCTGAGGGCCCAGTGAGAGAATGATTCCGTTATCGTCGGCGGTGGCCTGCAATTCAAAATTATAGGAACGGCAGAAGCGCTTGCGCATCGTGTAGCCCCAGGCGCGATTAATATCGCCACCAAAGGGCGCATGAATCACAAGTTGCATGCCTCCAGATTCATCGAAAAAGCGTTCGAAGATAATGCGTTTTTGTGTTGGCAACAAACCTAATGCCGCTTTTTCGGCTTGGACATATTCAACGATCTGTTTGCTGCCCCATTCCTCTGTGTTCGTTTCACGCGATAACCATTTGACGGCTTGTTCTGGATCTTCGATTTGCTGTTCCAGCTCCTCACGCAAATGCGAGATTTCAGTCGAAAGTTCCAGTGAGCGTCCCGGTGCTTCGCCGAACCAGAAGGGGATCGAGGGGGGCGCACCGTTTGCATCGACAACGGTGACATTTCCGCCACGCACATAGCGAATTTGCCAGGAGGTATTTCCTAACAGGAAAATATCACCCGCCATACTTTCGACGGCAAAGTCCTCATCCACAGAGCCGACAACGGTCTGATCATCCTCGGTCACCACTCGATATGAGGCAACTTCCGGAATGGCACCTCCATTCATGGTCGAAACCAGACGCGCATTTTTTCGGCTGCGTACTCGATTTTGCACCTGATCATGATGCAGGTAAACGCGACTTCGACCGGCGGTACTGCTGATGCCTTCACTCAGAAATTGGATCGTGCTTTCAAAATCGGTCTGTTTCAGATTCCGATAAGAATAGGCGCGGGTGATCATTTCAAATAGTTCATCGGTATCCCATTCCTGGCAGGCGACTTCAGCGGTAATTTGCTGTGCCAGGATATCGATGGGAGCTTCCGGCATACGAACCGTGTCCAGAATTCCCTGTTTGATTGAACGGACCAGGGCCATGCTTTCCAGTAACTCATCACGCGAGAGGGCAAAGATTCGCCCTTTGGGAACCAGACCCAATGAATGTCCTGACCTTCCAATCCGCTGTAGGAACGTGGCGATTCCGCGTGGAGAGCCGATCTGAATGACCAAGTCTATATAACCGACGTCAATTCCCAATTCCAGCGAAGCGGTTGCGATGACTGCTTTGAGTTCTCCACTTTTTAACTTTTGCTCGGTACGGTGTCGTATTTTTGCAGATAGAGAACCATGATGGCTGCCAACAACCTCTTCGCCCAACCGTTCGGTTAACTGATGCGTAATACGCTCGGCCAACCGTCGGGTATTGACAAAGATGAGTGTGCTGTGGTGAGATTGAATCAATTCGACAATTTGTTCCAGTGACTCAGCCCATTGTTCGTGAGTACAAATCGCACTCAACTCCGAAGGGGGAACCTGAATTGCTACATCCAGGGTACGAGAGTGCCCGATATCGACAATGCGGCAGGTTTGTTCGGGAAATTCACTGGGAGTTGCCTCTGGTGCCTCGGATGTGATTTCAATTTCAGAACGGTTACCGATCAGAAATTGTGCAACGCGTTTCAGGGGTTTTTGTGTGGCAGACAAACCGATTCGCTGCAAGGGATGTTCCACTAACGCTTCCAGGCGTTCCAGCGTCAATGACCAGTGTGATCCGCGCTTGTCCCGTAACAAGGCATGGATTTCATCGACAATCACTGTCTCAACGGTTTTGAGCGTTTCCCGGCTTTTGGAGCCAGTCAGCATCAGGTATAGCGATTCGGGGGTCGTAACGAGAATATGTGGGGGACGTTTTACAAGAGCGGCCCGTTTTGAAGAGGGAGTGTCGCCGGTTCTCAGGCCGACGCGAATGGGAGTGAAAGTATAGCCTTCCTCTTCGAGCAGCTGTGATATTTCTTCTAAAGGCTCGGTCAGATTGCGATGCATGTCATTTGATAAGGCACGCAACGGCGAGACATAGATCACGGAATACTCATTCTCCAGATCACCATCAAGAGACCGTTTTACAAGCCGATCAATGACAGAGAGAAATGCAGTTAATGTTTTTCCACTACCAGTGGGAGCCGAGATCAGGGTATGCTCACCGCGATTGATACAGGGCCAGCCTTTGAGCTGAGGATCGGTCGGAGCCTGAAAACGTTTTCGAAACCATTTTTCAATGATCGGGTGATAGCCGTAAAATGACATAACTGCCCTTCGGAGTTTTTGTTTGATTTGCCTCATTATTGTAAGGGGATGAATCGTAAATTTTAACCGGTTTTCTGATATTTTATTCTGGTCTTCAACAACAGGCGAACTTTAGATGGGTTCAGGAGTTTGGGCTTTTTTCAATTAACGGTAGATTTTCAGGAGCGCAATGATTGTTTCGATCTTCCTGAACCGTTGATTTGCTGGTGTCGGCAGCAATAGATTTGTGGAGAATTATCAAAGAAAGCAGACGGATCAAATTAAAACCTTATTTCATTGCTGCAAATCGTCTATAATTTTATAAAATGGATTGATCTGACTGGTGTAAACTAGCGTTAATTAGGATACACCGGTTGGTAGAATGCTGTTTATTTAGAGGTAATAGATCATTTCAGATACAGAGCCCTTCCGATGTTCTATAATCGGGATAATGGGCTGAAGTTTCAAACTCAAAAAATTCCAGTTTTGACAACGGTGAAAGTCACAAAATGAAAAAGTTCAACCAGATGTTACTGGCAATGATACTGGGACTTTTAGTACTCAATGGAAATTCTCATCTACAGGCAGATCCAGCCGAGTCTAAGCCGGCCAAGTCTAAGACTGAACAGAAACAGTCAAAAGAGGCAAAGAAAACACAAAAAGCGGAGCAGGATCAGCCTCCTTCTAAGCCTGCTTTGTACATGACAATTGATGGCTCTGTCGGCGAAGTAACGTATGGTCGGGTCACCAATGCAGCACTCTCATTGCAGAACGAATCCGCGCAGAGCAATCAGACGGGTTACCTGATTTTGAAGATTTCCCCAGGCTCCAGCCCGTTTCATCAGGTTCAGGGGCTGGCAAAGTTTCTGGCATCATCGAAGTTATCAAATTTGAAAACGATTGCCTGGATTCCCGAAACGGTGATTGGTAATAACGTTGTGTTGTCACTGGCCTGTGATGAAATTGTCATGCATCCTGACGCCGAGCTGGGTGATATTGGTTATGGAAAATCCCTGGATCGAGACGAGCGTGAATTTGTACTCTCCATTGTTGAAAAGCGGCATAACACCAAGCTCAGCCGCGCACTGGCTCTGGGGATGATGGACCCCCAACAGGCGGTGTTGAGAATTAAAATTCAACAGGGAGAAGGCGATAACAAACAGATTGAATCCCGGATCGTCACGCCGGATGAACTGAAACGATTACAGACTAATAAGGCTGTGATTGTAGACGTCGAAACCATTAAGGAAGTAGGCTCACTTGGCGTGTTTTCCGGCAGTAAAGCACGTGCGCTGGATGTTCTGGTTCAGCAACTGGCCCAGTCTCGGGGGGATCTTGCAGAATTATATGGGATACCAAGAGAAAAGTTACGTGATGATCCTACACAGGGCGAAGCACCCAGAGTGATGTTGATCAAGGTTGAGGGGATGATAGAGCCGATGTTGGAAACCTTTATCGAACGTCAGGTTAACAGAGCCATCAATTCGGGGGCAAATATGCTTGTGTTCGAAATCGAATCTGGCGGTGGACACTTAATCTCAGGAACAAATTTGGCGAATATGATCGCTGATCTCGATTCCCGAAATGTGAGGACTGTCGCCTATGTTCCCAAACGAGCCATGAGCAGCGCTGCAATTATCGCCTTGGGCTGCGACGAAATATTTTTAGAGCCCGATGCACAAATTGGTGATGCTGGCGTGCTAGTAGAAACGAAGGAGGGGGGGCAGTTCGAACGTGTACCTGAAAAGATTTTGAGCTCCGTTCGAGTGACTCTGAGAGATCTGGCAGATAAAAAAGGGAGGCCGGCTGCTGTATGTGAAGCGATGTCTGATAAAGATTTAGAAATTTTCGAAGTGACAAATCGCAAAACAGGTCAGTTTTGGTATATGACTACTGATGAAATTCATCAATCCAATGGTGAGTGGATCAAAGGACCCCCTGTGCCTGAATCACGAAAATCTAACCTGTTAACAGTTAATGGTAATCGTGCGCATGCATTGAAAATTGCAGAACCTCCCGTACGAGATATCGATGAATTAAAACAAAGGCTGGGAATTCCCGCGGAGACTAAATTGATCGCCGTTGGGCAAACCTGGGTTGATACACTGGTTTATATTCTGAATTCGTGGGAGGTTACTGGTTTACTGTTCGTACTTGGAATGCTCTTTATCTATCTGGAAATATCTACCCTGACAGGTATGTTTGGGATCATGTCAGGAGTATGTTTTGGCTTGTTTTTCTGGAGTCGATTTCTGGGTGGTACCGCCGGTGTGTTGGAGGTGGTCCTCTTTTCAATGGGGTTAATTTGCATTCTGTTAGAGATTTTTGTGATACCCGGTTTCGGGGTATTCGGGATATCAGGAGGTCTGCTGGTTGTCTCATCAATCATTCTGGCCAGTCAGACATTTGGTGATTTTAACACTTTACGTCCTGGTTCTGATTTCGCCACGATGACGAATACGATTGGAACGATGAGTATCTCATTAATCACGGTAATCGTACTTGCTATGGCACTCAATCGGTTTCTCCCCGAATCGCGGCTCATGAGCCACATCATTCTGGCTCCGCCGGGCGAGAATTTAAAAGCTGGTGCGCATGAAATTCAACTGGATCCGGAATTATTAGAAAAACCTCATACACTCCAAATCAGTGGCCTCGAACTGGAAGTGGGTATGCAGGGAGTGGCCTGTTCGGTGCTTCGACCGGCGGGGCGGGTTGAAATTGAAGGTGTCTGGGTTGATGTGATTAGCGAGGGACCTTTTATTCAGCCTGGAACTGAAGTCGTTGTGTCAAAAATCAGTGGTAATGAAGTGATCGTTCGTGAAGTGACCTGATGTCAAAGAGATTTCAGTGGATTGATTTGGCAGAAAATGTACTTGTGTATATTTGTTGAGGTTGCGAGCAGAATTCACCTAACTGGTTCTATTCAGCGAGGTTTTTGTATTCAAGGTAGCGTATCCATTGAATAATCTATTCAGATTGCTACATTAAGTAGCTTAAATACCCTGAAAGCTAGTGTAATAGCTTTGTTTTCTCTCGCCATTACCAGTCTGAGAAAAGTCAAGACACGGAAAGTAATGGCTATCTTTGCATTGGGTTATCCCCGATCTTCTCTGTTTGTCATGTAATTTGTTTAAAGGTTTAGGTTAGAAGAATGTCAGTCACGCAGGAACGAAGAGCAGAATTGATTCAAGAATATCAGTCCAAAACCGGGGATACTGGATCTGCTGAAGTGCAGATTGCTGTACTTACAGAACGGATTGTCAATTTAACGGAGCATTTACGAGCAAATTCCAAGGATCATGCCAGTCGTAGAGGTTTACTACAAATGGTGAGCCGTCGACGGAGCCTGCTTGATTATTTGCACACAAAGAATGCAGAAAGCTATAGGGAAATTCTGGATCGGTTAAACATTCGAAAATAAGTTCGGTGTTCGCTGATCTGTATCGGTTTGTCGGAAATGAAATTAGGAAATTATTGTGAAAGTAGTTGTTGAATGTGAGGTTGGCGGACAGAA
>Ga0055584_100000665_pt1 | contig 32647 bp, 20 predicted proteins | sample OSDHelmetaG_FD_58716 | JGI IMG/M metagenome (GOLD analysis project Ga0055584, IMG submission 58716) | Pelagic marine sediment microbial communities from the LTER site Helgoland, North Sea, for post-phytoplankton bloom and carbon turnover... | ecosystem: Environmental > Aquatic > Marine >... | reverse complement strand
CTTCACCATTTCTTGTCAAGAGAGGTAGATATGCATCATCTGGACACTCGGATTGCCGCAGTGATTTGCGTCGTCGCACTATTCGCCGCCAGCGGCTGCTCACAGCCGAAATCTGGAACATACTTCAAGCCCGAAATCACGGCGCGCCATGATGGGTTCTTCTCGTATGACATCACGTTCAAGCTGAATGCCGTCAATCGAATCGACTGGAGCCGGGACGCCGACAACCAAGTCACAAATGTCAAGACACCAGTCGTCACTGATCTGCGTGATGCCACGCTGAATGTGACAGTTCACTACTCGCAGGGGACAACCCACGAGACGCAGGCGTTCGACGCCAAATGGCAGATCGGCGAGAGCCTGATCGTCAACGTTCCAATGACTGCGACGATTCAGGGTTACGACATCAAGGGCACCGGCTACCTATACGACGAATCGGGCACGTACCTCGGCACTGTTCCGATCCAATCCAGTTTCCGAACGACTTCGGAGTAACCAGCCACCAACGCGGGCCGGCCAATGGGCGGCCCGCTCGGTGCCTTCTTTTTAGCTATCAGTACCAGCAGCCAATTCTGCGGAGTCTCTCAATGGCCCGACGCAAACACACAACGGTCTACAAAGGCCTTTTCGGAGAAAAACACATCGTAACGAAATATGACCCCGACGGAGGGGGCTGTTTGATGTGGATCGTCGTCGGCATCATCGCATTTGCACTGCTTCGAGGTTGCTCGTAGCAAAGATGTTCGGAAATACTACGCTTCCCCAATCACCGCAACTCGCTCCGGGTTGGTCGACCGGTGCGGCGAAAATTGGTGACACATTATGTTGGAACCGGGTATTGCTGGCGTACTCAATCGGATACACCGGCACGTTCTTACACTCTAAAACAAGGCCTGAATCTCGGAAAATCCGAAAGAGTGACCTTCAGGAAATGATCATCTGGCCGCTATGCCGCCTGACCGCCCGCCACTCTCCGTTCCCCGCTTTGCGTTCTCGCCGCTAAATGCAGTCGCATCGGCACATCGTCTTCCGCGGCACGAAGCGCCTGGGTAGAGAGTTGAGGTGTCGCCAATGTGTTGGACGAGACTGGGAACGTGCTGAATGAACTGGCGTCCTGATGCATTGCACCAGTCGCTCACAACGACGTCCGTGTCCATCAGTCCTGAATTTGGACCTGAGAATCGATGTCTGAGAACGCCATAATCTGAGATTAGGATTCGTGCTGATTCATTTGGAAAGACATAAGCGAGCGCGCCAAGTCGATCCAAAGGAGATGAGACCTCTTGAAATCCGCCTTCACAGAGGCCAGATTCCCCAGACGAGCGGAACAGCGAAATCGTGCCTGTATGATCAGGCCAATAGTGCTTTTCCAGAAACTTGCGCAGCTTTGCAGAGTAGACGACGTCGTCTTCACAGATAAGATAGAAGTCTGCTTCGGGTGTGCGCAAAACAAGTTCGGTTAGCGCGAGATACCAGTTTGAGAATGCTCCAAGGCGAGTCGTCCGTTGAACCCACCGTGTACTTGGTACTACCCTTGGGCATTTGACCTTGGGTTCTGCGAAGACAATTGGCTCCGTCCACCCGGCGTCTGACAGACTTTGGATGCTGACTTCCAGCGTTGGCTGTCTTCGTGGCGCTGTAATGACTCCGACGCACCAAATCCACGATTCTCGACCGAGAGGGGACGTTGTGTATATAGAACTCGCCGCCTCTGAATTGATTGGAGCCTTTGAGGTCAAATTCGAGCAGCCACAACATACACACGCTGGCAGTGTCTCCTCGTGTGAAAACACTTTTGCGTGAGTGCACCGAATACGACACGGATCGACCCAGTCGCGGTAGATACATTGTGGCAGGCCTGTTTGCAAATCTGTCATCTCAGGCTCACTCCACCGGGGTGTTGGGAAAAAGAGGTAGGGGACGAATCGCTTCCCTTACAAGACGTGCAAAGCGGTGCGTTAAACGCCAGGGGTCGCACTCATCAAGAAGACGCTGGCGATTAATTTCCCGAAAGGACTCGAAATCGTCCCATCGTGAAAGAATCGATTCAACAATCGAATCGAGGTCACCAAAATCAGGGCGACAGCAGATGTACGTCTCGCCGGCTCGGTACAGGTCTGGCCACGTGTCGATGAAGTCCGTGTAAGGCTTGACGAGAACACAACCGGCGAGGATAGCCTCGGCGTCTCTGTGGCAGGCCGCCCCCCAGCCCCACGGAGAGACGCAGATTCGCGAACGCAGAAGCGACGCCCAGTACTGTTGCATAGAAAGCAGCGGTCCGGCATGACAGACGACCCGATGCCTGTCACGGAGTTGTCGAATTGACTCGACACATAGTCGCCGATGCTGTGTGACAAGTGGGCTTCTATACCTGGTTGTTCCGGCAAAGTGAACGTCTACATCGCGATGATGTTCAATGACTACTGGCTTCTGTCGAAGTGACTCCAGGCGACGGAACGCTCCATACCCAAACGTAACTCGGATTCGATCAATCTGGTGAGGGTTCAGTGGCTTGAACGAGACACCCGGTTCTGCGGGAAACAGATCCGGACGGCATTCTCGAAACAGCGTATTGTGGAAGCCGAGAGAAAATTCGCGTGAGTTGTATATTGCTCGAGGCCGATAGGCGTGCTGTACTGTTACTGCTGCTACCGTCGGGTGCACCAGTAACTGACGTGTTCGGTTATAGAGTTGAGCCACGTCACTTACGGAATGAACGAGCAGCGGGCACGTATCGGACAACATCGAATCTGATACCTGATCTTCATGCACCCAAACAGCATCAACCGTTTTACTCTTGTCGGTAACGATTTCCACTCCAGCCGATCGAAGATTCGATCTGAGCGTCATCACCAACTGTGGTACCCAACCCTGCCATGAGCTCATCCGGCGTCCAGGGACAAATCCAAGTCTCAGCGTGGGATTTTCCCAGACTCCACTAACGTGAGTAAGCTGGTCACCTTGATGTGCCGTTGATTTCATAGGCAGAGACCTTTCCGCAATGCTGAATGATCTTTCGGTCCATGAATGCGGTGCGGAAGCCACGCTTCAGGAACGCGTAACTGAAGCACCACTCGTGAAACGGGCGAATGGGGTACGGCCCCGTGGCACGCACTGCCCGTGTTTCGTGTATCGAAGGGTTCAACGTAAATCCGGGCCAGGCTGGCATGCCGAACTTTCGGTCCAAGGTTTTTGCGTCTGATAAATACCGATGCAGGCAGAACCCGACTCCTGAGGGGGAAATCCGATGGCGTCCTCGAATCCAATTCAGGGATACAGAGCGAATCGACGAGTTCGCCTTGAGTATGTCCAATGCATTGGAAATGTGGCATCCTGGCTCAAGGAGGAACCAATCATCTTCGTAATGCAGGAAATAATCAGTTGTGACTTCCGAGATCAGACGAGAGAGAGACTGCGCATGCCCGGTATTCGAATTCCACAGAAATCTGAAGTGAGGAAATCTTCGTTCCATGATATCTCGATCTCGATCGCTAGATGAGTCATCCGAGCAGACGAACTCAGTTAGAAGATCGTGATCGAGGCACTTCCCGTAAAACGAATCCATTGTCTTCATGAACAGGTCAAGCCGGCGGCAAGTGGTGACGGTAAACGATATCGATGGATGTCGTTCCTGGCTCGCCTGAACGGAATGTAATGAATTCATTCCAATCATGACCTGGCCCTGTTTTCAATAAGTGCCAACCCGAGCCTATCATCAGTTGGGATTCGAGATTCTGCAGTCCACAGGCGGACTACGTTGAATCCCTGCGTCTCTATGTGACTGATGGCCTGCGAAACGGTACCGTTCACATACCACGCATCGTGAATCAAAATGAGCCCTCCAGGACAGACGAGTTGACGGGCAAGGTCGAACTCAGCAAGCACGTGATCGGCGTCATGCAGAGAGTCGAGCAGAACGGCATCATAAGTCTCGCCTTCCCGCAGTGCGGCTCGCATTCCGGCCAGAGAATCAACCCTTCGCTCTTCAATACACCTTCGGGTACTTTCTGGAAATGACGACCAGAGAGTGTCTCTTTCTTCATGTCGGTATGGATCCATAGTAACCACCTTACCATGTCTTCGGTCGCAAACGGCCGATGCCAGGCAGGCGGCCGATACACCGCGTGCCGTGCCAGTTTCCAGCACGTGTCGGCAGCCATTGCTGCGGATCAGATAGAATAAACACGCAAATAGTGGCATTGTTTCCGGCTCGTCAATTCGCGCCCCCTGCGCGTCGGTGGTTCCGTAGAAAGACCAGGCCAGTGACCGCAGCCCAAACCTCGCAGCCCATATCTGTATCGTCCGAACAAATACCGAGTATTGATCACGTTGCCGCGATGTCGGCAAAGGGTGATTCTGACCGGAGAAACGCCCCTGCCACTCCGCATACTTGAGTTTTCCTTCCGCAGAGAAATGTACCACCGAAACCGGCATCGAGCGCCACATAGCCACTAGTCGAGCTCCGATGTCCTGAAACTCGACATCCTGCGCATGAAGCTGCAAATTGAATTTTCCGTCCAGTTCGATGGCACAGTCCAACTTTGCCAGAGCCAGATTGAAGATAAACTGATTCCGCCAGGAAATCCTGCGGCCCTCGTCAATCCATTCGGACGCTCCTGACATATTGCAAATAGCGTCGTCAAGATTCAGCAGAGCCTCACGGCATCCCGCGAACAGTCCATCGTTAACTACGAGTGGATAGGACAATTCTCCATTGCATTCGCCCAACAGACGCTCGAAATCGGACCGGCGACCACCATACGCAGCATGTAAGACATGTTGCAGGTCGCGATACCGCTTGTCATTGGATTCGCGACACACAAGAATTCTGTCTGAAGGAATCGCCGACAACGTTTCGAAAACCGGAAGCAGACTCTGCAATATGAGCATGTCAGCGTCCAGGCAGATGTACTGGTCAGCGTCAACTACTCGCGCAACAGAATACAGCAACGCTTTGATCCCCACGGTAACGCGACTGAGCACTCGGGTCTGAATGCATCTTGCGCCAAATCGTGCCGCGACTTCTCGGCATCGAGGAGAATCACCGAGCTCAAAAACCACAACCTCAGCGTCTCCACATTGGCCGTTGGTCCGCAGTGAGCCCAGCATGTCTTCGAGAAAACCGACGTAGCTGTCATTGGCAACGGTGGCAATGCATCGGTGTTTCGGACGCATTGAGCTCAGCGGCACGTTTATATCGGTACGCTTCAGGCAGTCGATCACTGTGCGTCGTCGTCCGCGGACTCGAACCTGGGTAACAACAGGGTCAACCCACAATGTGTGGCAGAATTCCCAAACATTGCACGTTGTTACCAATTCCAATTGAGTGAAGTTGCAGACGTCTGCACTTATCTCGACAAGCCCGTCTTCCGGTGTGATATTCTCGACCGCCGCAACTACGTTACCATCCGCTATGACGAAAAAGCTGGCGACCGGCAATCGATTTCCCTGGGACGCACTGTCGTTGAAGCCAACGTGGGAGCGAACCTGAGAGCATTCCTCCGTGAGGAGAAAACGGATGCTCGACGGAGCGTGGGCGCTCAGTACGGTCTCACGCTGCGCACCACCAACAACTACGCGAAGATCATCACACCCGAGTTCTCCATTCGTCCCGAGCGTGCCGTATCCAACGTGACTTTCCACTGGTTCCATACCGGAAAGGTGCCACTTAACGGTGGACGTTTCCGTGGCATTCGCATCAGGAAAACTTGTGGCCAACGGTGCTCGTTGAGTTTGTGTGATTTGCTTGCCAGAACGAATGCGGGAGTAAATTTCCGATTCCACGATGGACTTCCGGAATTCGTCAGCTGACAGGCGTGAAAGTGGCAAATCTTTCAGATACCGATGGGCGGCAAGGACGAGTTCGATGTTTTCAGCTTTTTCTGCAGCTTCCGATAGGTTGTCAAAGTAAAGCGGGTATTCATCGCCGAGATACTCTTTGACGGCCGGAAGCGGATTCACAAGGATCGGTGTCGCACGCGCCATACATTCTATGATGGTGTTGTTGGCACTGCTGTCATACAAGTCGCACAGTACAATATTCCGGGATAGAAGCAGATCATACTCTTCGTGCTTTAGGAACGATATTCGCTCGACCATCGCCCTGGCCTCTGCGGCGACGTTGTGGCGATCAAGGTCCCGATTCAGGACAGTTGAAAAATAGGCATGGTCAATCTCAAGCATGCATCGTCTGTATGACGGCGCATTCAGTCTGAAGATCGAGCTGATTCGCCGCAACCACCACCCGACGTGAACAATTCGACGCACGGGCTGCTCTAGAAATGCATCAGGACTGAAATTGAGTTCTGGTATCTCAGTCGGATGTGTCAGCGTTTCTACTGGTACGTTAACGCGTTCTGCGAGCCACTCCCGAAGGTACTCAGAAAGAACGTAGATCCCCTGGCAACACTTCAATGACTCGCGGAAAGTCGGCCGGGAAAGCAGTGTTTGGGGAGCGTTGGAGACATCATGCCACTCAGGAACACCGGGAGGATTATGGAGGACACCAACCCACGGCTCCCTGTATGGTATGAGGCCCCGCCTTCGCTCGGACTGTTCACGCCAGCAAAATGTTCGTTCAATAAAACTGTCAAACAAGAGTCCTTGTCGACTATGTAAGGGCTTCAGTGCGTCGAGAGCAAACGCCCATCCCGAACGATGGAATGAAAAATCCGGCTGCCGGCTCGGGTCTATGTTCAGTAGTGCTGGTTCTGATATGGATGGCATAACGCAGTGTTTCCGTGCAGCTTCCTGACAATCGCTGGTGAAATATGGCCGTAAACATGAATACCTCGACTACCAATCGTCGTTTATCTCGTAGGCCAACACCTGCAAAAGGTCGCCGGCCTGATTTCGAAATTCATCTTTGACTCGTTGTGTAAAATGCTGTCTCCATTGGCCAGGTTGTCCTGATCGCGTGACCTGTCTGTTCTGAATGACTCCTGGTTTACGCCGGGCGATGGATTCGAAAGTGGAGTCGCTCGCTATTTTCAAGCTTATCTCTACCGCTTCATCGACGAACCCGTAATGGCGAAAAAGCGGCGCAAATGAATTAACGGGATCATCGAAGCAGGATTCGTACTTCAGCTCCAGCGTGTTCGCATCGCTATAATCCCATTTTCGCATTTGTTTGAATACAAACGCAGAAACTAAGATTTCAGCGATAAGACCATCCTCGATGCTCAAAGAGTTTAGATACTGTTGGTAACTCAATCCGTTATACCTGTTCTGAGGCCGATGCACCCAATCTTCCTTAGTCCATAAATGGTAGAAGTAACCGGACACTACGACGTCGCGTGGATCGCGTATCATGTGCGATCCACGATACGCGGGCAGGAGAACCGTGTCGATTCGGCTCTGCTGATCGAACACGATTCCAGATGCTGGAGTTGAAGACTCCTCACTGAATGGGATGAAGTTCAGTCCATACCGACGGGCAACGCCTGTGAGAATACGTCTGAGCCAATGTGTTCCACATTTGTGATGACATGAATGAAACAGCAGTGGAGGGTTCTGCCCGTCACTGAATGGGAGCGGAAGTCTCGGCATTTACGTTCTCTCAGGCATTGACTGTTTTGGCGGGTTGTAAGCAAAGACTAGTGGCCGGTGACGAATCCACTGAAAGCTGTAGCGTCCATCACACGCAACAAACGATGCTTCTCCCTTGCATAAGTGTGCCATGTGAGTTCCGGCAAATCAGTGAGGCGGTCTGAATTGGGCCGTACGAACAGAGCGCCCATTCCACAGCAGGCATCAAGGACTGCAATATCGAGATCAGGTCGTGTCCTGAGGCGTGCTACGGCTTTCCAGACGTCTCCAAACCAGGCTCCCGTTGTTCGTTCTCGCTCCTGATGGACTTCCTTGCTCGGGAGACAGTCGTGAATCAGGATGCAGCCCCCTTCGTTCAGGTACCGTAGAGAGTTCTCGACGTCGCGCAATACCTGTTCTTCGAGGTGAAGGCCGTCGACGAATACCAAGTCAAATCTGTCCCGGTTGCTCTTGAAGAACTCATCGGACGTATTCCGGGTCGTGCCTCCCCTATTTGGATCGACGCCAGTTTTCGCGGCGGATGTAACAGAAGTGAAGTTCTGATTGTTTCCACATCCGATCTCCAGATAGGCGGAATACGCAGCGTGATCGATAATCCCGTTGATCACCGCAGTACGCGTCAACGTTTGTCCGCTCCAAAGATGCTGTGATTTGTCACTGGTTGCTGGCGCCGAAGCATGGCGAATTCCCCGGACAAGCTGCAGGTTGAGTTCATCAACCTGCCGGATAAAAGGCTCTGCCCATTTGACCTTAGGTGGAATCAACTCGGTTGGCGTCGCAAGGTTTTCTCGATGTGCAAGAAGGTCCTCAGATGAGTTAATCGTAAGCAGTTTCGTAAAAGATGCATTCGATTTGTGAGTTATGCTCAGTACCTGATCCAGATGTCGATGTCGAAATTCGGGTACGTGCTTCTTAAACGTTGCCAGCACCTTGGCATGGCGGTTCAGTACATCCTCTCGATTTTCGTCGGGGCACCGATTCAGGCCTGCTTCACTGACGGCATAGCCGTTAGTCCAGAAGCCATTCTCTGTCGGATTCCGAAAAAACAGACTGTCACTGCCACCATTGTCTCGTTGACGTTTCTTTACGGGAACTTTTCGTGACGGGCAGAAAACCCCATCCGACCAGCTGAATAGATCAGGCATGTCACTTGCATTTTCCCTAAGTGTGTCGGCAATCTCTGGTGAGAACCAGTCGTCATCGTCGACGGGCAAGATGATGACATTGTCCAGACGCTCAAGAAGTGCAGCCTGATGACGGTTGCGAATGACAAGATCCACATTGTGAATCTGACTGCGATTCAGTTCTGCAATGTTCTTAATTTCCTGTCGGTACTCGAACCAGGACATCGAAAATGCCTGATTCCAGAACTTAATTTTTGTAAGTAGCTCACGTTTTCTAGCAGGATTGATCCTGATAACCGATCGGTTGAACTTCTCCTGTTCCAAGTACGAATCCTCAGAAAGACTTCCCCAGCCTACATCAGATCGGAGAAACACCGCAATTATTGGATCCACCATTCCATCTCCGTTGTTGTGCAATGTTGACGTTTTGAGAAGAGCAGCCTGTCTAGTGTCCGGTAGGTTTTCCTTGAATTCCACTTTCTCACCCATGTAGAGCCAGTTTATGACTCAGACCTTGGGGGACTGAGTCAATTTCGACGAAATTGCTTGTCAAATCGGACCCCGATTTCTACATAACTGACTGAGGTGAACTCATATTGAGTTAGGGAACTCCGATCGACGATAATGTAAGATTTTGAGTTTTTCATGCGTCAAGTGGCCAACACGCTGAATTCCAAAAGTCCACGCAATTCCGAAATACGGTCTGAGGTACAGATCGCTTTACGAGCGAAGAAACACCATGATATTTCTACGGAACCATCGCAGCGTGGAAGCATTTCTCAGCCTCTGTCCTGTTTCCCGGCAGAGGCGATAACCTAAACGGATGAATAAATCCTCAACATAGTCTGGATCTCGTTCATTGACATGTCCACAGCCGCCCTGGCCTTTCTGTGCCCAGCTCACGACAATTCCGATTCGATTGTGCTGATGTAAATTATTGATCAGCGTATCCTCGTGCTCCAGTGGAATATGTTCTGCGACTTCCAGGCACAGAACCCAGTCGGCAGGCTCAACGGTTACAGGCCTGGCAATGTCGAGCACCTCGCACTGGTTGTCTGTGAGTTTCCGTGTATTAGGGTTGCCGTCGTAGCCTCGGCACTGTGACAGCTCGTTCAGAATTTCGACGTAGCGACCCGCTCCACAACCGAAATCAATGACGGACTTGCCCACAAGCAAGTCAGACAATGCCTCGGCAAGCGGGCCATCGAAGTGATACTTGTCCGGATCTTCAAATTTCCAGATTCCCGCCGTGCATGGCGGTGCGTTTCTCTGGTGCCCAAAGCACCGTTCCAGTGTTTCCGAGGTCCACGAGGCGTGTCTGGCAGGCGGCGTAATGCCCTCTTTCTCCAGAAATGTCAGAACTGGACGAAGCGAGGAGTTCCTGGACATGACTTCCCGAACGCGTTCCACAACCGGAAGTTCAAGCGAACTGCGATGCAAGTTTCTGTAGCGTGTCTGAAGCTGATCGTCAGTCAGCCTGAACTGATTTCCGAGTCCAGCCTGCACGTCGTGCGAACTCTGTCTCTGCCCGATAGCTGCGTGACGTTTTTGGAGCGACTCAACACTCCCTGAGTAGTGCATGTGAAACAGGCGCAGATCGCTGCGACGGACCGGTGAAGTAGCGCGAGCGCGGTGGCTACCAATCGAGAAACTGATCTCACGAATTTCAGGGCGAAAGACCACTGATTTACAGTAAGCGTCGGAGAAGCTGGCTTTCCATTGAGCCAGCGGCTGCAGTGACATCGATTCAGGGCCGACAAGGTTGAATCCAACACACTTCAATACGTCCGCATCACTTTGCTCCTCAAGGTATTGCAACAGGTGTGGGTGATAAACCAGCTCGTCAACGTCACAAACGATAACCCAGTCGGCCGTGGACCATTTCCAGCAGTTGTTCTTGAGTCGCTGAAGGATGCGTTCCGAATACTCTCCACCGCTGTCGTAGGACATTAACACGGCATTGGGGCAGGCTTCGATCAGCTGCCGGGAGCCGTCATCAGAAAAGTTGTCCCAAACGAAAATGCGCGAAGCAAAGCTCGCGTAGTGCTGCAGGAAAAGTGGCAGCAGTCTCGCCTCGTTCCAACAGATCGCATGGACGTCAATCTTCATTAAGCATGCCCTTCTGTATCGACCTGCTCCGGTGATCATATCTGTCAAGCGAATTACTCTACGCAGGTGCTGTCGTGTTTTCTAGCCCTAATTACTGTGAAGTCTGAGTTTTGAGTACGGAGCAGCTGTCCAGGCATCTTGAGACACTTCGTCAACGCAATGTCATTGAGACGGGCTGATATGAGACCTGACAATCTTGAAATTTGAATATGCGCGAGAGTTGCTGGCGAATTCACTCTGTGTCAATCCAGGGCACATCCACAAACTGATCTACAGAGTCGATCAGATACCCCAAAGCGCACAGTCTTGGGCCAAGTGTCTCTTTGAAGCGTCCGGGCTGCACACCCTGCAGGCGGTCCAGGGACTCAAAATCAGGCTTCCATCGGGCGAAGTACCGTTGGTTGCTTTGGGTATCGATTTCCAGGCGGGGTTGATGCTTATTGACGCCCAGAAAGGTATGAATTCTTGCCAGCAGATGTTGGGGGTTGGCCACGAGATCTTCGTAACGGCAAATGATCAGTTTTCTGATCCTGCTCTTGTCGGCTAACAGTCCCTCATAGCAACGAAGCGTATGCTCAATAAGAGAGAAGGCGGAGGATGGGCACCATTTAAGAGTCGCATACGCAACTGCAACAGGGTGACGAAGGATGACGACAAACGATGAATTCGGAAACAAATGCTGAAAAAAACGCATACGAATAATAGTGGGTGGCGACTTCTCGATTAAGTAGTGCATCCTCAGGTCCCAATGGCTGCTCCAGTCTGAAAAGAGCTTCATGGCATTATCGCGCGTAGCCAACGGGTGGCTCTCATTCATAAAGGATGCCGGATCAAATGCAAATCTGCCGGGGCCACCAAACCGCTTGGCAGCGGGGAAGACGGATTGGAGGTGCTGTCCTTCGTCCATTGGCTTGCCGGTGTTGGAGAAGCCGCTGATTTCTGGGTGGGCGCGCAATGCCGTGTGCAGCAGGGACGTGCCGCTACGGTGAGTACCGGCCACGAATACAAAGTGATTGTCTGGAACTTCGAGCATGTCGCATCTCCTGGGATGCACGGGCCTGCGGCAGTCTTTCCTTAATCTGGGCGATTGTGCTTCAGCTTAAAGACCACTTCGGAAAGTGGGCAGGCCTGACATCCTGAATGCCGATCGATGCAGTTTCAAGATCAGGAAGTTGCCGTTTCGCGCAGATCGCTCGAGACGCTACGTCGCCTTGAAATCAGACGCCAGAAGTACACTGGACGTGTAGAGCAGGACGGATTGGCTGCTCGCAAGTTAGCCTCCAGTTGTTGCAGAGCTGATCGTTCATCGATCTTGTAAATGGTCACATGTCACGTCATTATCATATCACATCCGCTCTGATCTCATGTGCACAAGTTACGGAGCCACTGCCTTGTTTGAGTATTCCGAAACGCTAATGCAGCATGTGCAGGAGCCACTCAATCGCCGCGTCCTGGCAGCGGCAAACGCTGTCGGAACCTCCGGTACTCCCGGGCGCGGCAGATTCTGCGTGGTGTATCTGCGGATTGACGAGCCTCGAGGAGTTGTCGATGAGGCGACTTTTCAGGCGGACGGTTGCGGTCCGACAATCGCTTCTGCATCACTGTTGACGGAAATGATTACAGGGCTCGCGGTCACTGATTGCTGGCAGATGACCGCAGATGATCTTGAAGCAGCACTCGGCGGTCTTCCCGGGCATAGAAAGCACTGTGCAGTCATGGCTATTACGGCTCTGTACAATGCACTTCAGGGGTGGTCGCCATCGGACTTTCCATCGCGGGAGGGCGTAAACTGATGCGTCGCCCGACAGTTGCGTTTGGGCCTGTTCGCGACGGGTTCGGTTCCTGGGAATGGGTTGGAGTCGAACTGGCGGAGGCGCTGTCGCCATACTTCGACGTAACGATGTTTCGTGACGACCCGCCAAAAACACAAGCTGCTGTGTTCGTTAAGTTTCCGCCACCCACCGACTGGCTGCCACGTCTTGAGTCGACCCGCATCATTTACTGTCCCGTCGATTTTTTCGGGAGTGCGAAAGAGATCGACCAATACAGCTCTTATCTCGCCTGTTGCAGTGCGATTATCATTCACAGCCATCGACTTCGGAAGTACTTCAGACCGTATGCGCCGGTAGAATATCTCGACCATCACATCCGGTTTGCGACACCGAACCGCCGCCGCTCAGTCACTGACGGCCCGCTCTTGTATGTAGGCGTCACGTCGAACCTGCCCCCCGTCGTTGAGTGGATCAATCGGTTTTCGCTTCCTCGCGATCTTATTCTTCTAACTAATCATACGGAAGCTGGCGATGAAGCTTCCGTGAAACGCTTTGGGATCAGTCAAGGTAAACGGGTTCAAGTGCTCCGTTGGAGTCCGTCACTGCAGATTCAGCTTCAGGGCGAGTGCAGCGCGGCAATCGATATTCGAGGCTCTGACTTTCGCGCTCGACACAAGCCGCCCACAAAGGCGATGGACTTCCTGGCGTCTGGCATTCCTGTCGCACTAAGCGCGTCGTCGAGCACGGCTGACCATCTTCGCTTCATGGGGTTTGAGCCTGCCATCCTGCCTGGGTCTGATGCCGTGAGCGATAGCGCATTGATACGGGGGTTTGATCGGCTGTTCTCGGCTGAGTACGCCTCTGAGGCCGGGCGTTTCGGGGCGGCGATTGCCGAGCTTAACTCTCTGCCACGCATTGCGTTGCGTATGAGACGTTTAATTGACGGCGTTCTCGGTGGGGACACCGACCGGTTGCTGTAACTCTGGAACAGGAATGAGCTGTCGATCGCCTCCATCTGGAAAATGTGGCATTAGCCGAATTTTGTATGGACACTGAGCGCATGATCGTTACTCTCCTTCGAGGCCATTGTGAAACGATATACACATGACGAATTGTGGCTCACTTCTGCACATGAGTATGCGACATCCAGAATCAGCACGTGATTTTGTGGGCACAGTCATTCTGTGAACCGATGTCGCTTTGTTGATCTCTGTGATTATCACGAGCAAGTATCACGTCGATTGATCTGAATGTCATGACGGCTGCCAACGGCAAAAACTGTCCAGTGCAGCCTTGAATTACATGTACTAGCAGCTGGACGTCATATGAACCCTGACCAGTCTCCGCCTGAGCCTTCCGAATACCGTCGCCACGTTAAGTCATCGAACGAGGAGCGAAGGTCGCACGAGGAAACAGAAGAACGCCGCCAAACGCCAGCGGGGCGTTATGAGAAAAAAACGGTCACAGAAGAGACTGTAGAGTCGAGCACAAAGCGGACGGAGACATACGAAACCGGCCCATTGGATGCGGGAGGCCAGACGTCGATTCCAGAGGAAGGCCCCGGCCCGGGAAATGGATCCGGGGCAGAGAACCATTCGAAGCCAGAGACGCGTCCTGAATCGGAAGACGGTTCGGGCAACTTCACGGGACACGAGTCTGCACGCGAAGAGAGACGTCATGCAAGGCTCATCGCGGACAGTTCACTGCCTTCTGACTGGGTGGATCACGCTCCCGAGCAGATTCGCGTGTCGATTTCTGGCGTCCAGCCTTCCCCAGACGAAGAGGCGCCAGATTTCGATGGCGATTATATCCTCGACCTGATCGATCGTCGCACGGTCGAATGCCGCTGGGAATATACCTTCCGGTCGCGGTGCGGACTGTACCGAGTCTGTGTTGTTGGTCGTGGTGACGGAGCTGGTGGCGTACTGCTGCGAACTCGTCTGGAGGGGTCAGTGCCGGGCCCCGAGTGGACGTGTGGCATGCTTGGCGAATTCGTCGGGGCTAACGTGCAGGTCTTTGACCGCAACGTGGCCGGGAATCCGTGCGCCAGCTGCCGCTGGCCGGAGCAAGTCTACATTTCACCGCTCTACAGCGTGCCTTTCAGTGACTTGGAGCGGCGAAGCGAGTTCGAGGCCAGTCGCAGTGCTGGATTTCCATTGATGGGCATAGCATCAATGGCCGACAGCGCCCCGCCTCCGCCCGCACCTGTGACCTACTATTCGTCAGGCGGCGGTGGAACTGGCTGCACACCAGGATCGAGCATCAATTCAGACGGTACGTGCAAGCCATATGAGGGTGGCGACCTTTGCTGCTGCAAGAAAAATGAGTGTGGCTGCACAGATGAAGAGGGGCCGCTGTGCCCTGGCGATACACCCGGAACGCTCGGTTATAAGGGGTGTCGCTGTGCCTGTGATGAGCATGTTGTCGACCCCGATGGCGTGCCAATGGATGATGGGTGCAGTTGCACGTATTCGTGTCCGACAGGGGATGAATACAGCGAAGGGACCTGCCCCGAAGAAGAAGAAGAGGAGGAGGGAGGCGGCGACGGAGGAGGTTGCTGCTCAGGTAAGTCAACATGCGACTGCGCGAAGCCAACACTCGCCAGCTTCAGTACTGCAGGCCCGGCTAAGGTCAACATCGACAGCGGCAATATCATGCTGTCAGTCAAAACGGTAGAAGGGGACCCCCTCTCTCCGTCAGTCGGCCTGAGCTATAACTCATTGTCTACAGCATCTTCGGCGGCTGGCTTTGGCTGGAGTGGTCAATGGTCCCAGGAAGTCTTCGAGCTCGACGATTCAACTGTGGATGTCCTCAAGGGGCCTGGCCAGGTTCTACGTTATACGGATCGTGATCCAGCCACGGGGCTGTATCAGCCTCCAGCTGGCGTTCAGAATGGGCTGACTCGCAATTCGGACGGCACATGGACGGAAACTCAGAAAAACGGTTACGAACTGCGGTACGACTCCGACGGTTTGTTGCACCAGTTCGTTAGCCCAAACAGTATTCGATGGACGCTAACCCACGATCTCGATGGTAACGTCCGGACGATCGAATCTCCCGAAGGTGGGAGTGGCTTAAGTGAGGCTGCGTCCCCCGCCAGCCATCTGACGACTTTCAGCTATGATGCTGGTGGTATGCTGCGGCGAGCGACAGACACCGCCTCCCGGATTACGACTTTCGTTGTTGACGACAGTGGCGACCTTGTTCGGACTGTATGCCCGGAACTGTGTGTCGCCGAGTACCGATACGACACGCTTCACCGGATGACTGCTGCTGTTAACGCTGAAAACGAACGTACGAGCTACGTTTACGATTCATCCGATCGACTCAAAGCCTTCGTGCTGCCGGATGGCGCACGAACGACTTACAGTTACGGCAACGGTTCGCGATCGGTGGTAGACCCTGGCGGCAACGAATCCAAGGTTGTTCTGAACGGCGAAGGCAATGTGCTGTCAGTGTTAAATCCTCTTGGAGAACGTACTACAACACTCTGGGATCGCAATCAGAAGCGGGCAACGATTGACGCACTCGGAAACAGGACGAGTTACCTCTACCACGAGTCAGCCAATGGATCGCGACCACTGCGTGTCACCATTGACGCTCTGGGCAGCCGCTCTACCTACGTTTACGACAGCCAGGATCGCGTGGCCGCGAAAATCGACAAGCGAGGCTATCGGACAACACTTGTGTGGGATGGTAATGGCAATCGAATTGGCACGATCAACGCCGAAGGCAATCGATCGTCCTACGTCTACGATTCCAGTGGCGAACTGACGGCGTACGTCGATGAACTCGGAAACAGGACCTCTTACGTCTACGACGCATCCGGGGCCACCATTGCCTCCGTTGATCCCGCTGGAAACCGCACAACATACGTAAAGAACTCTGCCGGACAGACAACAGCGACAATCAACCCCGTCGGCCAGCGAACCACCTACGTCAAAGATTTGATGAATCGTCTGACTGCAACAGTCAATGCGCTGGGCGAGCGAACCAGCTATCTCTACGACCTCATGGGACGAAGAGAAGCGACTGTCACGCCAATGGGAAGCCGCACGTCACTCCTCTACAACTCACGAAACCAATTGAAAGCTCAGATCGCATCCGACGGTACACGTACATCGTACGTCTACGATTTACGAGGGCACCGTATCGCCACTGAAAACGCTGCTGGCGCGCGAACAACGAATATCATTGACCCTGCCGGCCGGGTTCAAGCGACAATCGATGCTGAAGGGGATCGAACAACATTCACGTATGCGGCAAATGGCCAGCGCATCCGCGTCGAAAATCCGCTGGGAGCCATTTCAACCACGATCTATAGCGTTGATCGTCGCCCCGTAGCGAAAATCGATGCGTTAGGAAACCGGTCCACCGTTGTCTATGACGCTGGTGGCATTCCAGTTGTCTCGATCGATGCACTGGGAGATCGCACCACAACCGTGTACGGAAGCAGCCGTGCGCCCGTTGCGAAAGTTAATGCGATCGGTGCCAGGAGTTCCACGTTGTACGACGCTGCTCAGCGGCCAATTGCATATGTGAATCCGCTGCAGGATCGAACGACAACTGTATATAGTGTGAATGGAAAATCCATCGCAACGGTAAATCCATTAGGCGAACGCACCTCGTCTGTATTCGACCAGGTCGGCCGCAAAATAGCCACCGTCAACGCGCTCGGTAGTCGGACGACAACTGTCTATGACGACGCTGGACGGCAAGCAGCGACAATCAACGCAGATGAAGACCGAGTTACGACTGTCTATGACAACAATGGCAGGCGAGTCGCTTCAGTTAATTCGCTTAGCGAACGCAGCACTGTAGTTTACGGTGCCGGAGGGCGACGTATCGCGACGGTTAATCCTCTTGGGGACCGAGCCAGCACTGTCTACGATCCTGCGGGACGTCCAGTCGCTTCTATAAATGCCAATGGAGAACGGTCTACAAGCGTGTACGACTCTATGGGGCGGGTAACTGCTTCAGTTAATCCATTAGGGGATCGGTGGACTCAGACGTATGATGCAGCCGGGCAGTCCATTGCGACCATTGATCCTCTTGGGGACAGAGCTACGAGAATCTACGACCTGCAGGGCAACGGTGTGGCTGTAGTAAGCCCTCTCGGTTTCCGAACAACTTCGGTCTACGACCGCCTCAATCGAACCATTGCTGGAGTCAACCCATCCGGAAGTCGGATGACAACCGTTTTTGACTCTGTCGGAAACGTGATCGCAACCGTGCAGCCAACAGGCAGCAGGACAACGTCTATATTCGATCTTTCAGGTCGACTAGTCAGCAACATGAATCCCCTCGGCGATCGGTTCACAACCGTCTATGACGTCGCCAGTAGGGCGATCGCCTCGATTGATCCAGCCGGAAGCCGATCGACGACAGTCTTTGACGCCGCAGGTCAGAGAGTTGCGGATGTCGATCCCGCCCTGAATCGTACATCAACAATCTACGATAATGTCGGTCGGGTAATTGCTGGTGTCGATGCACTTGCTCAGAGAACCTCTTTCGCCCACGACGCCACGGGGCGCCAGGTCCGTGTTGTGAATTCACAAGAAGCCACGACGACGACAGTCTACGATGCCGCGGGCCAGTCAATCGTATCGATTGATGCACAGAGGAATCGCACGACCACCTCCTATGATTCAGTTGGACGTGTGACTTCCAACGAGAACGCATTAGGTGATCGGAGCACTTTAACGTACGACGCTGCAGGCAATACTGTCGGACGGACGAATCCTGCAGGGGACCGAATGACTTTTGTGTTCGATAGTTCCGGGAAGCAGATCGCTACAGTCGACCCGTCGGGACATCGCACTACGACTATTTATGATGCTGCAGGACAAATGATAGCGGATGTCAATCCCCTTGGGATTCGAACAACGTCTGTCTACGACGCCGATGGTCTTGTCATTTCCACAATTAACGGGCGTGGCAACCGGTCAACGACAGTCTTTGATGTTGACAGCAGGCCGGTCGCCGAAGTCAATGCATTAGGGAATCGTACTACTACAGTCTATAATGCGGCAGGCCAGCAGCGTGCATTGATAGACGCAAATTCGGGGCGGAACACGTTCACCTACAATTCCGATGGCGTGCAGACCGAATTGATCGATCCGCTCGGGCGTCGAACAACAAGCATCTACAATGCTTTGGGGCAGCTGACGACACGGCTCGCCGCGAGCGGATCTCGAACGACCTACACATACGATCCCGTTTATTCAAATACTGGGCGGCACTATCCAGATGGCACGCGGGTTACTTTCGCATACGACTCAATCGGGAATCGAACTTTGATGCACGATCCCACCGGACGGTACACCACGTCCTGGGACAGTCTTTCCAGAGAGAGACGAGTCTCGTATCCGCAAGGGTTTGTAGTTACGACGACATACGACGCGGCAAGCCAGATCAATTCTGATTTCGATTCGACCGGCCGCAGAACAACATACCAGTACGATTCACGAGGCTTAAACACTGTTGTGAATGATAGCGACCAAGGGCGAACATCAATTGCATTTGATGCCACCGGTCGCGAAGTGCTTCAGTTGTTAGCCAATGGCGCCAGAGCATCTCTGGCTTACGATGCAGCGGGTCAGGCGAGCAGTGTGTTTAATCTCAAAAGCACCGGCGATCTAATATCGAGCTTTCAGTACAAATACGACGATGCCGGTAACCGAATCGCCGTTTCAGAGTCCGGTGGAGATCGAGTGACATGGACATACGACGACACGTCTCAACTGATCAATGAACACCGCTCTGGACTTACCGCTTATAACACAACGTTCGTTTACGATCCGCTCGGAAACCGCCTGCTGAAGAACGAAACTGGAGCCCGAACAACATCCTCTTACGATGTCGCCAATCAGCTGGAGCGAAGCGAAGATGCCTCTGGTGTCACGACCTACACCTTCGATCGTAATGGAAACCAGCATGAGTCCACTGACCCTTCCGGGGCTCGCACAACCTACCAGTGGGACTATGAGAATCAGTTGATTCAGATTCGAAATCCCGACGCGTCGCGTGTGACAATGTCGTACAACGCCGATTTCAGACGCGTCCAGAAAATTGAATAGAGATTGATGCATGGTTTCCACGACTGACTACATCTGGCATCGGGACGCAGTTCGTGTTGAATTTGACGACATTGGAATTGTCAAAGCATCCTACACGCGACAGCCTGACGGATTTAGTCGTATCATAAGTCAGGATCGAGGCGGCCAAAAACGTTTTCACAGTTTTGACGCTCTTGGCTCAACGTCAGAATTGACTGATACTTCCTCATCGGCGACTGACACATTCCGTTACTCCGCATTCGGGAATGAGGTTGAACGAACTGGTGAGACAGTAACTCCACACACATGGATTGGGAGGGCAGGTTATCAGAAGGATGGCTTGGATCGATTCTATGTACGTCGAAGATATTTTTATGTTGACCAATCTTCATGGTTATCTGTTGATCCTTTGCAAGCTGCGAGTCGACCACTTAGCCCTTACGCATATTCGCGTAATTCGCCCGTTGACCGTATTGACCCTTCTGGGCTAGCGTGTTACACTGCGGGACAAGAACTGGCAGACAGCGCCCTGCCGCCGGAGCCATTCACGCATACTGTCTGCTACAATTCTGCAGACATTGCAGCGTGCGACTCTGGAATCCGACTTGGGACATTGGTTGCGCGTAGTACATCTCCCTGTGCCGCGCAATTACTATATAACTTTTTGAGGCAGCCACCGATTGACCCATTCTGCCCAACACAGTGCTTGGTCCAGTTGGATCGCTCGTGTTTCATTCGTTCGTTCAAGATCGACGATGCGTTAGATAAGCAACTGAAGTGTTGTGGAGAAGGCAGTCTTGAGCCGATTGTTCTTCACTACGGCGGTCCCGGAAAGGACCCTTTCAAGAACCCTCCCTCGGGCTGTGAATCCATCGATAAGGATGACTTGTCCATTGCGATTGGTGCTGTAGACCAGTCCACTATGACAGTCAAAGGGTCTTGGAAGTGTGAATCATCAAAACCCGGTGAATGTTGTCTCTGCGCTGTAGACTACACAACTAAGCTCGAAATTAAGGACAAATACGACTTTGTCAGCACACTGCCGAAATCTGAAGCGACACGGTACACCCCATTTTTCTGCGCTGCCATTCTGGAGCACGCCGGGATTGGGACTCCATATACAACCAGCTGTGTCGTAAAAAACACGGAAAGGTATTCTTCCCAACTTACAACCGCATCCGTTATCAAGTGTCCAGACAAATGATGATCACCAAAAGACTTCACCCCGATAGTAGGAGCCATCGACCACTAAATGCCTGCGGAATAATTTGGATCGAATCTTTCGGATGCGACAGGAATGGATTGGGGCAGTTCATCTGTGAGACGACGATATTTACGTTAATCGAGGAAGGCTTAATTTTTTCGAGGACCGCGAAACTGAGTATGCTTCAAGCAATGAGAACGCGACATGCTTCTTTTGTGTGGGCAGATTATGACAAGAAGAGCGTGGCGAGGATTCGGAGTGCCTTCGGGGCTTCTATGCATCAGTTTCATGGTGCAGATAGTGTGCTTGTTGATCGTTGCTCGATCTGGTGACTCTTCTGGCTGGCCGGGGTTCATCGTGGCAGCGCATTTCGTATTTCCTTTCATTGCATTTACTTTTGGATGCATCGCAGCAGTTGAAGGCGCATGGGACTATGTCCTGATCGCTGCTGGGCTGTTTTGCGGTGGATGTGCGGTGCAGGTGGTCTGGGTGTGGATGTGGCTGCGCTAATAGAAGGGCCTGCAAGATATGGTGCGGGATGATGCAGGAACAATTCCTGGCTTGGTGCCTTTGGGTTCGTTGAACTAGTCAATTGCGTTGGGTCGGAGTCTCAATCATGTCAGTCACAAACTATATTTGGCATAGAGATTCAGTGAGACAGGAAGCCGACAGTGTCGGTAGTGCCACTGTCCACTTCAATCGTCGACCGCACGACATTGACAATTTGATAAGCGAGCAGCGAGCTAAAAGTATTCGAATACATACTTATGACGGACTTGGATCAACCGCTGAGTTGACTGACGCTACCGAGACGGTCACTGATGTATTCAGGTACTCGGCATTCGGTCGAGAAATAAAGAGGAGTGGCACTACACCAACGCAATACAAATGGGTTGGGCGTTCGGGATACCAGGCGGAGCGTCACGGGGTGTATTGTATTCGGCAGCGACATTACTCTTCTGCGATGGTACGTTGGCTAAGCCCGGATCCTATTTTCAGTAGCAACCTATATCAATACGCTGACAATAATCCCATCATTGCGATTGACCCGAGCGGGCTTCTCGCGGCCTGGCCAATCAGCGTTAATATGGTCGATGAAGGTCAGCGGGACAAAACTGGCAGCTGTCCTCAGTGGCATTCCAAACTCAAAACTAAGGTTACTGTCCCGGCATCGGACGTTAAGAAATTAGGATTAAAGTCACCTTTCAGCCTGTATGTGTTCCAACAGTTTACATTCGTTTGCAGCGCACAGGAATGCAGAGGCTGTGATTGTGAATGCGGTGGCGACGCCAAGAAGTCGACTACGACAGTCTGGGAACTGCTGGGCGGAAAGGCTAAAACGACTAAAGCTAACCCTGACGGTAGCCTCGATTACGCAATGACTGACGGCCACGGTACATTTAAACATGGTCTGCCGGATCCAATATCAATTCCAGAAGCGTGCGAAGATCGCGTGTGCAATGAGTTTTCAGTCAGCGTCCACATGCGGTTCTTTCTGTCTCTCCCAGCAGGGGCTAAAGCCACTTGGTCCAATGCTAATGTTCCGGTTGACAACGGATGCCTGACGACGTTGTCAGGGCACATTTCGGATTCGGAACCAAAGTGGTGGCCCAAAGGAAAGTCGACACCGTGGTCGTGGATTCACTATTCATACTCAATGACGAATCAGTGCTGCAGCGATGCTGAAATGACAATTACTCCGTTGACCGTCAGCAAATCCAAGCCAAAAATCGAATAATGACACTGGGTAAGAACCAAATTCGCCTTGCGGTACAAGGTCTTATTGCTTTTGTACTTATTGCAATACTGCTCATAATTGCTAAGTTTCATCAGGCAGAGACGTATCTTCTTGGTGTGGGGTTTACTTTGTCCTGCCAGGAGTGCAACTTATTCCATCCAGTTGGTTGCCAGCGAACCCTGAGAGTTCAAGAAGGCACTGCAGAACTGAATGTAGATGGGCGGCGATTCGCAGGTGCAGCAGCATATCTGAACGTGGGAACTATGCGACTAGGCAATGAGCATCCGATCTCTATTAGCAACGAACTTTTCACGCACATGCATATCATACCCCTTCACACTTTAGATCTCTCCGGAACGTATTGTGACGATTCTGATTTGCAAACGCTACGTGGCATGCTGTCTCTACGGAATCTTACACTTGGAGCATCGTACCCTTCAGATGACAAGGGGCGAAACCGGATCCGATTTAACGCAAGCCGGATCACGGACAATGGCCTTGCAGCGATAGTCCGTCATAGATCAGTCGAAACATTGAGTCTGCGCGACCTTGAGATCACCGATAAAGGGATCCGGAGTATTGCAGGTATGGCGATTCGCAATTGGAACGTATCTGGCACGCTCGTGACAGATGACACAAGCAGGCTCCTTGCTGACAATAGATATCTGTCCCGAATTGTCTTTAGCGAGGCTGTTCCATCGTTAGTGGTATCCAGCTGTGACCCGCGTAGCTTCAGCAGTACAATGGTTTCCGTTGCCGGCTACGGACGGCTGCAGAAGCGCAGGCCTGGTGTCCATATCGAGTATCCTGTCCTGGCGATGACTGTGGTACCTCCGCTTCCAGTGATTCAAGATGGTGTGATAGCCCGAACGGCATCTGACGATGTGATCGACGAACTATCCCCAAGTGAACGGATCAGCCTTGATTCCGTACTGCGTGATGCGATGTGGAAGAAAGTTACGGGCCAGCTCGCACGATCCCACGACAAGCCTTTCATTGAAATACGAGAAAATATGGATGCGTGGCGAATGTATCGCTATAATGAGAGCCTATTGGTACTTGCTTGGAATAGCTGCTATTGGGCGGCGAGAATCGGTGCAGAGGGAGTGTCCACTGCCGATCACGCATTTGGCGAAATGCATTGACAGCGACTATGCCAAACGGACTGCAACTCATGGTTTCGAACGTGCCTCGTGAGGTTTTGCCGTTTGTCGTGTGTAAGCGCGATCGACGGTATGATTTATTGGCGCATGGCTCTTCAGGGGATGCGTCAATCTGTTATTGGCGAGTCGTTCTGGGAGAGATTGCCTTTGCCTGCTCTACAACTTGTAAACGAGCGTCCGATGCTACAACGATTGGGCTTTGTAACGTGGATGCGGCGAAATTCGGATCACTGCCCGCAAGATGCTCGTTGGCGTTTTCCATGGGTCAGAATTCAGCATTTGGATCGGCGTTTTTTTCACCTGCATGACTGAGGTTGCAGTAATGGCGTCGTCGATGAGTCGTAGTCAGTTTCGTCGTCGATGAGTCGTAGTCAGTTTCGTCGATGATTGATTGCAGTCGAGTGATGTCAGTTTGTTTCGGGGCTTGGTTTCGAATTGACGGCCGGTTTCTGAGGGGCGCCACCGCAAGATCGAGAATTTCCTCTCGGTGTTACTGAATCGCTCTTTAAATGTCAGGTAATACGTGTAAACAAATGCGAGCACGCGCTACGCAATAAGTGATTAGATTAAGAGTGGTTCACCTTGGAATGCCCGCTGGTTTTCTGCATTCACCTCAGTATTGAGATGGCAACGGCACATCACGGAGCAGTGGCACGTTGTGCAGCTATAATGTAAGGGAGGCGAAGGTGGCAACTACAAACTATGTCTGGCATCGCGATTCAGTGCGCAGCGAAATTGACGGCTCAACCGCAGTCACTGCAAGCTTTCTGCGTCGCGCAGACCGGAATGGCAAACTGATCGGCGAATATCGAGATGGCAATTCGTATGTGAATTGTTTTGACGCACTCGGCTCTACGACTGAGCGTATTGACGCAGAAGAGTCGGTTACGGATAAGTTTCGATACACAGCATTTGGCATCCAGACACTGGCCGCTGATTCGGCGATTCACACATGGGTTGGCCGATTTGGGTACCAGAAAGATACTTCCAATCGGTTCTATGTCAGGCGGCGCTACTATGCAGCTGACATGGGAAGGTGGTATTCGCAGGATCCAGTAGGATTTATTGACGGCGCGAATCGATATGGGTATGTCAAGAATGGCCCGTTAACTCGAATTGATCCGAGCGGCCTCTTTGAGGTTGAAGAATTCACAATTCCGCCGCCCCCCCCGAATCCTGTCAGGCCACCGGCGCTGCCAATTCCTCTGGCTGACCCATTGATTCCAGTGCCTCCGTGCGGATGCAAGGTGAAAGATTTCGACTACGGCTTCGTTGGGGCCTGCGGAATTCACGCTCCATTCGGTGGGCAAGACCGATTCGGGCGAGTAATCAGCGGAAAGGTCAGTTTCGAGGCGCCGAACTGTGATTGCTGCGAATTTAGGCAATGGGTAATGAACTATAATCGATATCAGCTTCTGCCAGGCGGCGCAGTGGATCAGATTGTGGGTGCTTTTCCTTATGGGGTGATTCGTGAGGATGTGGATTCGTTGGGGCAACCTTACTACGGCCATCGCGATAACGACTCCAATGAGAACAGCAGCGGGTACGACGCCGATGGGTGCGGGTTTGAGATGTCAGATTATCCTGGAATTCGACTTAGCGCCATCGAGCGGAATGTGAACGCGTTGCCTGGCGGTTTTACTGGACTTCGCATAATTGTGCACACGGTGTTTTGGGGCTTTGTGGTTGATACCTGCAATTTTGATGTTGCGACCGGAGAACCACGAGTCGTTGCTTCGAAATCGATTTCACTTCGCTGTCGAAAGACCTTTACTGCCGCAGATTTCTGACTATGCCGTCGGTATATGACCTTAGATTAATTCTGAATCGTCGTCGGGAACGCTTTCGCATTTTTGTTGGCAGCATCTTTCTGAGGAGCTGCTCCAACTAATAGCGTAACCTGCACGCAAGGGCGAACCGAAATGTTGTGCCAAGCCGAGACAATATGCGTCAGAGTCGAGAGTTGTGAAACCTCGCGCGCTGCGAGGCAGTTAGTCCGAGTTATTACAGTAGCGGTGACGTTGTCAGTTGTTGCTGCGACTGGTCCTTTATTCGCGTCTGGACTTGCCTCCAGAATTGCGTCTTTGCGGGTGACCACAGCGAGCCCAATGCTTGCTCCTCGGCACGCGTGCGATCTGTTGTTTGACAGGACCGGGTTGGTCAATCGTCGTCATATTCATGCTCTGTTGGAGTGCGTTCATTCTGAAGATCAGTTCGTCAGGGCGACTGCCGCCTGTGCCTTGGGGCGCATTCCTGACGTAAAAGATGAGGTTCTGACGCGGTTACGTCAGCTAGGAGTGAGCGACCCGTCTGACTTGGTTCGTTTTTACTCCGTCAATTCCCTTCAAGAGCTTGCGCCAGACGACCCCCTAAGCGTACGGCTTCTTCTGGGTCTTCTTGCTTCTGACAACAGGTGGTTCGTGCAGCAGGCTAAGCTGTTTACGCAGCGGTGTCGGAGCCTAAATGCGAATATATTGCCGGTGCTCAAGGAGTCGTGCCTAAGTCCCCACCCTGACGTTCGTCATGCGACTTCACGAATGCTTCCCTTGCTCCCCAAGTCACAAAGCATGGCGGCTCAGGAGCTTCTGTGTGCTCGCGTGACTGATAGCGATGCGCGAGTCCGCCGGCAGGCATGTCTGTCATTGGGGCAGCTGGCAGGCTGGACGGAAACATCCCATTCAAAGGCGGTTGCTGTTCTTGGAGACGCGAATCCTGAGGTTCAGGCCGCAGCTGCTCTTGCAATTGCCTGTCATGCCGAGGTGAACAGCAGCAGCCTGGAGCCGTTGATCGGCCTTCTGGACAACCGCAACGAAAGCACCGTTCTTGCGGCGTGTTACGCGCTCGCTCGCAGGTATCCAGGTCACGTGTCGAGCGAAAAAGCACTTCAGCAGCACGCTCAAAGTGAGAACGACCTGATTGCCAGGTGGGCAAAGATAGCATGTGATGTGGAATCTGCACAGTACACGGAATACGTTGTTAGCATTGAGGGGGTTGACTGGTATGTATCACGCACACTCCACTCGCTCGTAAGCTGTCAGTGCGATATAAACGGCAACCGATATGTACTACAGGTCGTAGAAATTCCAGTGGCGAACGGTACTCACAAAATGAATATAAAGGACGCGTACTGTTCAGGGCCGGCAGCAGAGACACTGAAGTCGCATCCCGAAAGATCGATTCACCTGACTGAGCACGGACTGGTCTCAGTTTTCGACTTTACATTGTTGGCTGTACCGCAGGACTTCTGTGTCGTGTGGCAGTCGATGGAGAACGTCGAAAGCTCAGTGACATTGAAATTTCGCATCTCTGACTTGCCGCGAAAGCTGCTGCCTCCTTCACGAGGACTGTGGACGGTAGATCAAATGGGAATTGATGCTTACGATGCGGTCGAGTGGTATCTAGATTTCGATCTTCATTGTAAAAACTGCTGGTGATGGCAATGCTGAATTTACACTGCTCGTGGCACATCCTGTGCGACTGTAGAATAATTCCCCTCATCAGGGGCCGCCATATTTGTTATAATTTATCAGGCCACGACTTCTGACGGTAGCTCACAGTTATTCAACTGGCCAGTGAGTGTTTTTTTTTAGTTAAACTGAAAGTCGAATCGACGTAGTTTGCATTCCGGAAAGGCGCATCATTGTTGCGGCAACGCGTCACGATGTGGCGACCAATCAAGTAGTGCGTTCAACTATGCGGCAGCACTATATGGCGAAACCTCTTCTGTTGTGGAATTAGGGAGAATCAACCGTGAAAGTTGTCGATTACATCTGGCATCGAGATTCTGTCAGAACCAGGACTGATTCAGCCGCGAATAGTTCGACCTGCTACGTTCGACGACCAAGCCCTGAGGGGGGGCTAATCAGTGAAAAGCGTTCTAATACGATATCGTTTCATCATTATGATGTGATTGGGTCAACTTCCGCAGAAACTGATGACACCCAGATGGTAACAGCAACCAGCAGGTATTCGGCATATGGGAGCTTGATTTCTCGGACTGGGAGTTCAGATACTGACTACGAATGGATTGGAAGGTCGGGATATCAAAGCGACTCTTCTGCGAAACTGTACTCAGTTCGTCGACGGGTTTTCTCGTCATTAACTGCTCGGTGGACTAGCCGAGATCCAGCCGATTTCGAAATGCCTTTTGAGGCCTACGCCTATACTCATAATAGTCCTCTGAATCGAATTGACCCAAGCGGACTGATTGATATTGGCCAGTCATTCGAGGAGCCATTTCCACCGCAGGTCACAGTTCCGGGCCCTTGTCCGAGTCGCATTCCCAGGAAGTTCGGACATGCAAAAACAACATTCAAGCTCACCGATGCCGAACGAAATGCACTGCAGGCTGCTGGTGCTCCACGCACCAGCCAGGGGTTTATCCAGCGTGTAGCAATCTCCATTACACTGCAGCAAGGCACGTCGAAATCGCTGACTCCTGCCATATGCCAAACAACTCCGGTCAAGGACTGCCCTGAATGCGAGGATTGCACTATCTCCTATCAATACAATTTTCTGGAGACATTTGAGAATGACAGTACTGACAACCATCCAAATATTGTTATTGGAGCGGCCGGAGTAATACTTCGAAGCCACTTTCCGACTGTTGAGCAGAATCATTGCTGTGCGTCACTCTATGTCGCGACGGTAACAAAAACTATCGTGGCAGCCAGAGTGTCAGGTGGAAGTGCAAAGTTTGAAGGAGGTTCGGCGAGCATGTTCTGCGAAGGTAAAAGTATGACGATTTCTTTGGGTAAAAATGATGGCGGCCCAACCGTCCCAACTACAAAAATGTCGCGACGGGCGCGATCCCTGGCGTTCCCGCCGTCCCCCCCAATAGATGGGCTGAATTTTTACCAGGCAACTCGCACTTTGCGTGCTGACCATCCTAAGTGTGGACCAGCAATCGTGACATCAAGTTTCTCAGGTTATGGAAAAGTTGAGTAGTTGAGCCGCTGGTGTTGACGTAATTGGACCACTGCTGTCCGGGAGATTGTGTAATGTGCCGAAGATTGGGGGCTGTGTTCATGATTTTGTGTGCAGCATTCGTCTTATTCTGCGTGTCTTTTTTCGCTCAGTCATTGTTGGCGGGTGCTGAGTCGCGTGATGGAGCGACAGAAAACGCAATGCATGAGAAGGGGCGAAGTGACACGAATTTTCAATCGCCCGTGCTGCTGCATGGTCCTGGACTTTCCGATTTAGCGATCAGCAGTGACAGCACGAAGATTGTTACGGTCGCTGGCGACATTCGCATCTGGGACTCACTCAGCGGCTCGCTGGAATTGCGATGGAGTGCGTTGCGTCCGACCCTTTACGCAGAATGGCTTAACGGCAATTCGACAATCGTGTCTACCGATGATCCGCAGAATGTTGACTGTCAGGGAAGTTTCTACGGTGTTCCGCTTATTGTTCCGCGAATTCGATTGTGGGATATTTCGACACAAACTGAGTTCGCAAGTCATGTCGTTCCAATTCCGTCGAACGCAACAAATCTAAGTATCGTTCGTCCAGTCGTTAACGCTGCTCGACAAAAAATCTGCTATTTTCATGAGTGCTACGACAATCGCACGTCACACAAAAACGGGATGGTTCCCTTTAAGTCGACGTTCGTTAGCAGATTGACAATTCTGAATGGAAGCGATCTTGGTGTAATGTCCTCGATCGAGCTGAATGATTCATTTGACGAGCTGGTCAGTCTGAATCATACATGCAAATTGCTACTCTCTTCGGACTCGTCACTGGTGCTTGTAGATCTGGATAGAATTTCTGACACTTATGAAGGTCAGTCAGTCTCTTTGCCTGCGGGGCATTATATTTACCAATGCTCCAATACGTTTCGAACTGCCGAGACGGACGGGAAAACGTATCTCGTAAGAGTTGAGTTTCGACACAACGAGACCCACAAGCCTCTCTATAGATTATTGGATGTCCAAACCGGGGAATACATTCATGAGACGCACCATTGGCAAGCCAATCTCTCGGTACGTGATCGTTGGTTGACTGGCTTCTATGATGATGATGTGTCACCCTGGATCGATAGTCGAAACGGTAGTGCAGGCAAAAGGATAAATTGGAAGAGCGCAGTAGATGGGGACAGCGATTTGATACTCAGACGGCGTTGGGCCGCCGCCTCGCCACCGATCCTGAAAAGTACTGACAGAGTTACTGTTGTCGCATCAAGTGCTTCGACTTCGATCCAGGTCCTTAGTACGGCTACTGGTGATAGGATTGTATCAGCACATGGGACGATTTCCTGTATCTCCGAATTGCAGCACGGGATGATTGCTTATGCTCTTGATCAAATTGAGGTCTGGCTTGCATCTGTTGAACCAAACAGACGATCTAGAACCCGGCTCCACACTTTCGGGAAGCCAGTTACAGCTATCGGAATGTGTCCAAACAGCAGGTACTTAATCATTGGATTTGAGGATGGAACGCTGCAGCGTCTGCGAAGTGATGGGGCCATCGAAACGATAGGGAAGCCTCATGGGTCAGCAATTGCTCATGTCGGCATCGACGCAGCAGGGCTTCGCGGAGCTTGGATTGATCGGTCAGGAAATGCGAGCGAATGGATGATTGGAAAGAGTAAAGCCAACGCATTTCACGTAGTTAGTCCGTCATTCATCGATAAAAATATTCAGACGAATGAAGTCAAAGTGCATCAGAGAATTCTCGTTGAGAATCTGGGGAAGATCTCGCGAAACGGTCGCATTGTACTTAGATTTATGGTCGACTCAATGTTTCACGAAGATTATCAGCCACAATTTTCCCCTGGTGCGCTGCTGCGATCCGGTTCGCCGGATTCGTGTGCCACGCTTTCTCGACATAATCAAGTTGAATGGCTGAATTCCTTCGGAGCTTTTCTCGTCGAAGGCGTCCGAGAAGGGGAGAACTTGCGTTCAAGCCCTCCAGTGGGGACGGTTGGCGGTAGCGTATGCGATTCTGGGATATCTGAAGACGGTGCTCGCCATGCAATTGCATTTGCGTCTGGCGCTGTTGCGATTGTAGACACCGTCAATGCAACATATTTACAGAGAATCGAAACTCGACCGTCTGAGGTAAAGTATGTTCGTTTCGTCGATGGCGGCAAGATGTTTGTAACCGTCGACCGGGACGGCATCTGCACTTTATGGGATATAGAAAGTAGCCGCAGTGTGTCGCAGCTTGACAGTCGATTCTTAAACGTTGCGGCCATCGCGGCTGAACGTGTTGGTGACGTGGTGTCGATTGTTATGGCATCGTCCGATGGACTAATGAGCTGCTTTGCTCTTCCCGTTCCGTGACATGGCTAAGTGTTTGCTTGTCGCCCAGTGCCAGTGAGGTAGTCCCAACGATGTAACGCAGGTGTAGCTGACGAGAAATCCTCGTCAGATCGATGGTGTCCCATCGAATGGAGAAACTGGCCGATGAGACGTCATTGGCTCTATTGGTCTGTGCAGTTGTGAGTTGCCGGTACAAGTGTTCTGGGCAGCTGGTGCTGCATCATTTTGATGAGGTAGTGAGGTATCGTGCAAGGTGACGCAACGACGCACTACGAGGCAGCCTGCCGGGCTGCATGTGCGGCTGACACTGAGACAGCCCGACGATTGTTTAGCAGCCTCTCCAGTTCTGCATTAGAGCTCACCCGATCGCAAAGCATGATTGGGTTAGGCGTTTCGCACGCGATTGAAGGTGACGGTCGGATTGCAGCTCAACTACTGAATGAATCTATTGAGCCTTCAACGTCGGCCATTGCTAGGCACAATCTTAGAGTCTTGGATTCCTGTAAACGCCCGATTCGGGTCGCTGTTGTAAGTTTGCTATTCAACTGGCCGTCGACTGGCGGGGGGACGGTCCATAGTGCGGAGACCGTACGATTCCTGCAGTGTGCCGGGTTCGAGACTCGCCACTTCTATGTCCAAAGTGAAATGCTTGGAGTCGGCAGAGTCGATGGATTGCCGAACGACCTTCATTTTCCGATCGCAATCAGCGACAAGGAATTGTCAGCCGACAACGTTCGGAAATCAGTCCGGAGCAAGCTGGATGGGTTTACTCCAGACTACGTCATTATTACAGATAGTTGGAACTGCAAACCACTTTTGGCAGAAGCCGCTGAAGGCTATCCGTACTTTGTTCGAATAGCTGCCTTGGAGTGCTTGTGCCCTCTGAACAACGTTCGGATGCTGCCTGGTCCAACAGCCGGTATAGTTTCTTGCCCGAAACACCAATTTGGATCACCGACAGCTTGTAAGGAATGTGTTTCCACGAATCGAAACCTGTCGGGTTCGCTACATAGTATGGAACGTGAGTTGGCGGGGTTCGATGATTCTGACTATGTAGATCGGTTAAAAAAATGCTTCGAAGATGCCGACGGCGTGCTCGTTGTTAATCCATTAATTCGGGAAATGGTCGCCCCATACAGCAAGGCGGTCCATGTCGTGCCAAGTGGATTCGATGCTTCGCGATTTCCATGGCCATGGCCGAGGAGCGACGATCGCGGTCAGGATGAGCCATATCGTATTTTCTTTGCAGGTCTGGTCAGCGAGTACATGAAGGGATTTCATGTTCTGCAGGAAGCTGGGGAATTACTGAGCCGACGTCGGTCAGATTTCCGGATCATTGCGACGGGCGACCCAGCGGGACTCTATAATGAATTCACAGAATTCGTTGGCTGGCTTTCTCAGGATGAATTACCGGCGGCGATTAGATCCGCAGACTTGCTGGTATTCCCCACAGTGGCAGAAGAAGCGCTGGGCCGCAGTGCTGTTGAAGCGATGGCAGTCGGTCGCCCCGTTGTGGCGAGTCGGATCGGAGGTCTGCAGACGACTGTTCTCGACGGAGCGACGGGACTCCTGTTTGAGCCAGGCAACGCTGCCGATCTTGCAAACAAGATTGAGCGACTGCTAGACGATGGCGATCTGCGTAAACGACTTGGAGACATGGGGCGGATGC
>Ga0055584_100000664_pt1 | contig 32652 bp, 31 predicted proteins | sample OSDHelmetaG_FD_58716 | JGI IMG/M metagenome (GOLD analysis project Ga0055584, IMG submission 58716) | Pelagic marine sediment microbial communities from the LTER site Helgoland, North Sea, for post-phytoplankton bloom and carbon turnover... | ecosystem: Environmental > Aquatic > Marine >... | reverse complement strand
CGGCGGCGGCGGAAACCGTGGTGGCGATCGCTGGTAGCGATTGCTGTCAGCGGTCTCTGACCAAAGACATCGAACCCCTCGTTGCCCTCGGGCAGCGGGGGGTTCGTCGTTCTGGGGTCTGCCATGCGATGGGGGTGGCTCGGCCCGTCCGCGCTCCTTGCCCTCCCAGGCACCCCGCCCATACTGCGAGCCATGAACGAAGCCACGCAGACCGAAGCCCGCCAGATCGCCGACAGCCTCACCGAGCTGGTCGATGAGATCGACCTGGCCTCGGATGAAGACGCCACGGCCGAGGAAATCCAGGACGCCCGGTCCCTCGCCGACGAGGTGCTCGGCCGCTACCGCGACCTGCTGACCCGCGTCGACGGCGACGACAAGACCGAGCTGCAGCGCTCCATCGGGTTGAAGGTCGCCAAGGTCGAAGGCCTGCTCACGCGGCTGCCCAGCCCCTGACCCTCCCCCGCTTCCCCGGACCACCTGATAAGCAGGTTCGGGAGGACCGTCCATGACCGCCGCGGCTCAACGGCTGGGGGTGGCCCAGACCACCGTCGCGCGACGGCTCGACGCCCTCGAGGAGAACCTCGGCGTCCAGCTGGTCGAACGCCGACGCGACGGCGTCCGGCTCACCGACGAGGGAGCCCGCGCCATCGGGGCGGCAGAACTGATGGAGACGCTCGCCCTGGACCTCGAGCCGGCCTGGCGGGCACCTGCGCACGGCTTTCGGGGCGGGTGCGGGTCGCCACCGTCGATGTGCTCGCCGCCTGCCACGCGGACCTCTTCATCGGGTTCGCAGACGCGTACCCGGGCATCGATTTGGAGGTGGTCACCGGGTACGGAATGCACTCCTTGGACCGGCGTGAGGCGGACGTGGCGCTCCGATTCGGCGTCCCCGACGAGTCGCTGTTCGGCCGCAAGCTGGTGCGGGTCGGGTACGCGGCCTTCGCCCACCGCTCGTTGGCGGGCGAAGGCCGCCCCTCGCTGGCCGATCTTCCCTGGCTCACCTGGACGCCGATGATCCGGGCGACCCGGACGGACCGGTGGCTGGCAACGACGGTGCCCGGCGTCCGCGTGGCGTGTAGCTACGACGCGGGCCTCGTGCTGCTGGCGGCCATCCAGGCCGGGGGCGGGGGCGGGGATCCTGGCCTGCGGCCACGCCAGATGGTTCCCGGGAAGGGATCCTTCCGCGGGCTCGCCAGCTGGACCCGGGCCACGAGCGGGGCCTGCGGGTCGGGCACGTCGGGCACGCCGGCGAGCTCAGCGCGCCGGCCCCGGGACCTGAACCAGACGGCTGGGAGGGCGGGACAGAATCCGGTCGAGGCTCGGTAGACTCCCGCCATGAGCAATCCGGACATCATCACCGAGTGGAGCGACAAGGGATGGACCGCCGAAGTGGTCCTCAACGAGGACGGCGGCGGCTGGGCCGTGGCGATGACGAAGGATGGGCACGACGAGCCCATCCTCGTGGCGCCGTGGGTCATGGGGCGCAACAAGAAGGACCCCAAGCCCCTCAACGCGGCGGACTTCGCCACGCAGCTGAAGGCGGCCCAGGACTACCTGACTCGCCGCGAGGACCAGATCCGGCAGGCGTACCGCAAGATCGTCCACGTCGACGGCGAGGACGGCGGCCGGCTCAAGGTGGTCTTCGACGTCGTCCCCGACGAGTTCGAGCCCGAAGGCATCCTGGTCGCCTGGAGCAGCGCCGGCCACGAAGTCGGCCGCGCCTCGTGCCCGGCCTCCCTCAAGCTCACCCGCGCCGTCGCCCAGGACTGGGTGGACGGGGGCTTCGAAACCGTGCGGGACGGCGAGGACTGGTAGCAGCCCGCGTCGCCGGCGGCGGCCTGGGGTGCGGGTTCCTGACCCGAACCGGGCTCATGCCGCGTTCGTCGAGCGGTCCTTGCGCAAGTCCGCATCCCGGAGCTCCTCGAAGTAGCTCCGCAGGGAGGTCGTCCCCACGGGGGGGCCGACTCCGTCGATCTCCCCCGCGGTGACGATGAAGTCCGCGAGGTCCCGGTACTGCTTCGACAGCAGGCCAATCAGCCAGACCACGATGCGCGCGAGCCAGATGGGGACCACCGTGATCTTCGCTGGCTTGCCGACCACGTCGAACGCCAGCTCCAGCGCCTCGCGCTGGGTCATCTCGTCGGGCCCGCCGGCGACGACTTCGATCTCTTCCCCCTCGGCCGCCTCGACACAGACCCGGGCCAGGTCCCGACCGTGGATGGGGCTCATGCGGTTCGACCCGGCACCCACCAGGTAGCCGCGTCCGTTCTTCGCCATGTCGTACAAGGCACCCATGTCCGAGAAGTAGCCGCAGGGCCGAACGACTCGATACTCCAGACCTGAGTTCTTCAGCGCATCGACCACCTTCTCGTGGACCTGGGTGATGGCGAGGTGGCGAATCTGCTCGGCCCCCTCCATGGCAACGTAGACAAACCGACGGACCCCCGCGTCGCGGGCCAGGTCGATCAGGTTCTGGTTCCCCTGGTAGTCGACCTCGTCGAAGGTCAGGCCATCGCGCTGCCTTGAGATCCCGACGCAGGAGAAGACCAGGTCGATGTCCGCCATGAGCCCCTGCAGGGTCTCCGGCTTCGTCACCTGACCCACAAAGACCTCGTCCAGGTCGGCATCGGACAGCGCCGGCGAGGTGAACGGACCGCCTTCGTGCAGGCGAGGCTCGTCCCTTGTCAGGACCCGCACGTGGTGGCCGGCCTGCTTGAACGCCTGAACGGCGAAGCGCCCCAGGTACCCGGTGGCCCCGGCTACCAGAACCCTCTTCGGCTGGTCGATCCTCATGGTCTTCCCTTCGAGTCGATGACTCATCCGCGATTAATAGTTAGCCTAACTAACCATCAAGACGACAGCAACCGGGCCGCCGAGGCGGCCGGGCTCGAAGGAACGAAGGGACGAAGGAACGAAGGAACGAAGGAACGAAGGAACGAAGGAACGAAGGAACGAACAGAAGCCCGAGCCCACCGCGCCCCAAGGAGGAGCTCCGTTCGCGCTGCAGCGCATCGCGGCGCCGTGGCGCTGCGGGCTTGGCGTTGTTGGCGGAGACGCATGGGGCGCAGCCCGGGGGCGACGTCTGGCGCGCATCGCACATGTTTTCAGCTAGTTACGCCCAGGTCGGACATCTTTCCCAGGGCACGTACCAACACCGAACAGCACCGATTGGCATGGGTTTGGTGCCCCAGGGCACAGTCCGCTCCGGCCGCTGGACCAGCGGACTTGGCTCGGCACCCCATCCCTCGGAGACCCCCGAAGCGGTCGGCGTGCGGAGGCCCGACCCGTAGCTATGCCGCCGCTTCGCGCCCCCGTCGACCACGCGGCTCGCGAAGGTCCGCGCTGAACTGGGAGTCTCAAAGTGGAAGTCGGGCGCGGCGCCTCAGGGCGCTAACCGAGCCGGAGGCGCTCCAGGTGACGCTCCCGACCCGGAGGGTCTCATCAACTCTCAGTTTGGAAATCCGAATCCGATTCGATGCGCCCCTCAGCCGGCGTTGGCGCGCGACGCCGACATCCCTCATCCTCGCTGCGTTCGGCCACTACTCAGGCCACGACGAGTTCGTCCTCGTCGATAGCCAAATGCAGTTTGCGCCACTGGCGACGCTTGTTCGACAGGCCATGCTCACATCGCCGCTCCATCGAGCCAGACGGTGGTGTCGCCTCGGCGGCGCAGCGCCCCCTCGGACTGCGCGCGGTCCCGCACGCGCTAGTTCGCCGCTGCAGTTGGGCTTCACCCTGCCCCCCGCACGTGCTGCCATCGTGGCCTGCTCCTTGAGTTCGGGCCTCGTCGAGAACCCGCGACCACCCCGGGCAACGCCTTCGACTTCAACCATGCGCCAACGCCCCCTGGGCTGGTCGCCCCCTACCAACCCCAGCTGCCGGGACCTCCCTTGAACGGCCCGACGACGTCGGGGGTGACCCACCCGCCGTAGAAGCCGCCGGGCTGTGGGGTGACGAGGTGGTCGTCTACGAAGCAGCGGTCGAAGGGCCCGGCGTAGAAGGCGATCCGGTCGGCCAGCAGCTCGCAGCCCCGGTCCGAGATGGGGTAGGACCACCCGACTCGGGGCAGCCGCTCGGCGTGGACACGCACATCCCAGTACACCGCCTGGCCCTTCCACTCGCAGTGGGAGCTGCCCTCGCACGGCACCAGGACCCCGGGCTCCAGGGCCGCCCGAGGGACGTAGTAGACCGGGGGGTGGCTGGTCTCGAGCACGCGGATCACGTCGTGGGTGTCGAGCAGGACCGCTCCCCGATGCTCGATACGCACCCGGCGAGGAGTCCGCTCGACCCTCGGCGGGCGCGGGTAGTCCCAAACCGACTCCTGCCCCGCGCCAGGTGGAGTGGGAAGGGGCCTCACGAGAGGCTCCGCACCAGGGCCAGCCCAAGGATTCCGCTGCGTCCGGCCCAGGCCGCAGTACGGATCCAGTTGGTCCGAACCAGGGCCGCGATGCGCTCGGCGTCGAAGCCACCGTGGAGCTGCCCGTGGATCGGCACCGACACAAAGAAGGTCGCCGCCCAGATCAACGCCACCAGGCCCGCCGCGGTCCACGCCATCCAGGCCGGCACCGAGGCGGGGCGGGTCACGACCAGCGCCACCGCGGCCAGCGCCTCGAGGACCATGAGCGGACCCACCAGCGGCGAGATCCTGAGCTCGTGCAGCCGATGGAACTCTGGGAAGGAGGCGGCATCGACGTCCGAAAACGAGGGGTAGTGCACGAGCTGGATCGTGAGGATCAAGCCGAGCAGGAGGACGGCAAGCCCAGCGTTGGCGACCAGGAGGGAGGGACCCGACATGCCCTCTGATTCGCACGGGAACCCAGGGGCTGCACCTGCCCCTTCGGCGGGTCCCGCAGGGGCAGGCGCGACGTTCTCGCCCCGCGGCCCAGCGAGGCAGGGAACAGGGCCCCCCCAGACGGCCGATCCGGCAGCCCGGAGGCCAGCGTGAATCGATAGACTAATGCCATTAGTTACAATCACGACATAGCCGAGGAGCGACGATGACGACCCAGATGCTGCAGACCGATGGGGGCCGCGTGGCCTACGAGACCCACGGGAGCAAAGGCCCGGCCATCGTGGGGGTCCCTGGCATCGGGGACACCCGGTCGACGTGGCGGATGCTGGGGCCGGCCTTGGCGGCCGAGGGCTACCGCTTCTACGCCATGGACCTGCGGGGGCACGGCGAGTCGGAGACGACCTTCGCCACGTACCGCCCCGAGGACATCGGCGACGACATCGTGGCCCTGCTGGAGGCCGAGGATCTGCGGGACGTCATTCTCATGGGCAACAGCATCGGCGGCGCGGCCATCGCACACGCCGCTCTGGCTTCGGACCGGGTCGGCCGGCTGGTGCACATCAACCCCTTCGTGCGCGACATGCCGGCCGAGCGCTGGTTCCGGCCGCTGGTGCCGGTGGTCTTCGGCGGCTTCTGGGGCAGGTGGGCGTGGAACGCCTACTACAACACCCTGTTCAAGACGATCCCGTCCGACCACGGCAGCAACCGCGAGGCCGTCGCCGCGAGCCTCGCGGAGGCGGGGCGTATGAGGGCCGTGCGAGGCATGTTGAGGGCATCCAAGGCGGACATCTCCGCGCGCCTGGACCAGCTCGGGGTTCCGTCGTTGGTCCTCATGGGGTCCCTGGACCCCGACTACGCCGACCCGGCCGCCGAGGGCGAGACCCTGGCTGGCCTCCTCCCCGGCGACGTCGAGGTCGCGATGATCGACGGGACCGGCCACTACCCCCAGATCGAGCGCCCCGACGATGCCCTGCGCCTGGTCCTGGCCCACCTTCGGAGCCACGGCAGCGATGGGGCGTAGGCCCGGCCCCTCGATCACCCGGGAGCAGGTCATCGAGGCTGGTGTGGCGTGCGTGCGCGCCGATGGGCCCGACGCGCTGGGCGTGGTGCGGGTAGCGCGGCTCCTGGGGATCCAGCCTCCATCGATCTACAACCACATCGGCAAGGGCGACGCGCTTGCGCGGGCCGTGGTCCTGGCGGCCAACCACCAGCTCCTGGTGGCCCTGAGGGCCGTGAAGACCCCGGCCGACCCCGCCGACCAGCTCCGCTTGCTCGCCAACGCCCTGCGCGCCTGGGCCCACCAGGACGCCGCGCTGTACGCCCTGATGGCGCGCATCGAGCCCGACAACGACGACCCCGAGTTCGCGCCCCTGCTGGACGCAATGCTCGAGCTCTTCGGAGGCCCCCTGCGAGCGCTCGGGATCGCCCCCGAAGACGTCGTCCACGCGCTGCGGGGACTGCGCTCGCTGCTGCACGGCTTCGTCCTGCTCGAGACCAGCGGCCAGTTCCAGCTTCAACAGGTCCCCTCGGACAGCTTCGCCTGGGCTGTCAACGCGTTCCTCCGGGGCCTCGACCGGCGGGCGACCGTGGGGTGACCCGAACTGGCGCGCCGTCGCTACGCCAGGACCAGCTCCAGGTCGTAGCGCAGCGCAGCCCACAGGACCCTGATGGCGTCGTTGTCGCCGGCACACTCCAGGGTCTGGGCCACGCGCCCCATCACCGCGGCCCGGTCGATCTTCACGTCGCCGCCGGTGACCAGCTCCCCGGCTCGCCGTCGCACCTCGAGCAGGCTGTCGCCGGCCAGCAGCAGCGGCAGCAGGCAGAAACGCCGCACGCCCTGGTGCTGGACGGGGAGCAGCATCGTGTACTCGACCCCGCGGCTGAGGCGATCCAGGGCGAGCCGGACGACCGGATCGAGCCGCTCAGGCTCCGTGCCGTCCCCCCGAGGCAGGAAGCCCCGAGGTACGTAGCGCCGGCCGGCCTGGGCGTCGCGCCAGCTGTCCTTGAGGATGTTGACGAGCTGCAGCCCCACCCCAAAATCCACCGCCGTGGCCTGCAGGCCGCGCTCGATGGGAGGCGGCAGGGACGGATCCCAGGCCGCCAGGAGGTCGGTGATCATCTCGCCGACAATGCCGGCCACCGCGTAGCAATAGTCGTCCAGTTCCCGCAACCGCACCAGCTCCAGGCGCTCCTGGTCATCGTGGGCGTCGACCCACAGCGCCATGCGACGAGCCACGCGCTCGACGTGCTCCAGGATCGGCGCCTGCAGCGCGGTGGGCAGTCCCGCCAGCTGCTCGGCGAGAAACGGCAGCTCGCCCAGCACTTCGCGGTGTCCGGCGTCGCGCACGCAGTCCAGCGCGCCGATGCGCACCAACAGCTCCGAGCACGCAAGAGGAGCGCAGCCGGCCCCGGTGAGGGCGGCGAACTCCAGCAGACACGTGATGCGGTGCACCCGGCTCCAGCCCTCGGTGTCTTCGAGGGTGTCGGCGGCGCGCATGAGCAGGTACGCGATGCCCATGGCATCCCGCAGCGGCTGGGGCAGCAGCGGGATGGTCAAGGCGAAGGTGCGCGAACCCTTCTCCAGCAGGTCGTACAGCTCCGGCTCCCGTCGGGGAGCGTCAGCGATCGGGGCGGGTTCGGCGCTCCTGGCCCTCACGCTGCGCCGCGAGTCGGCTGGCCCACCGTGTCCTGGTCACAGGTGTCGGCGGCGATCCAGCCCGACATCATCACCATGGGCATGCCCGGCCCGGGATGGGCGGCGCCGCCGGCCAGGTACAGCCCGGGGATGTCGGTGCTGCGGTTGGCGGGCTTGAAGGCGCCGTTCCACAACCCGTGGCTCGCGACGCCGTAGATGGCGCCCTTGAGCACGTTGTATCGGTCGTGGATGTCCTGGGGCGTCAAGGCCCGCTCCACCTCGATGCGGTCTTCGATGTCGTCGAGGCTCGCGGTCCGCTTGAGCTTGTCGATGATGACGTCGCGGTAGCCGGGCAGCATGGCGCTCCAGTCCTGGCCGGGGCGCAGGTAGGGGGCGTGGACAAGGGCGTAGAGCGCCTCGCCTCCGGGGGGAGCCACGCCCGGCTCGGTGATCGACGGTGCGGCCAGGTAGACCGTCGGGTCGGGAGCTGGCTCGCCGCGGGTGTAGATGGCCTCGAACTCCTCGTGTGGGTCCCGGCTGAACACGAAGTTGTGGTGCGCGAGGTGCTCGTACCGCTCCTTGAGCCCCAGGTAGAGCACCACCCCCGAGCACGCCGGCTCCAGCCGGGGCACCCAGTGCTTGCGGAACGAAGCGCCCGCCTCTCCCAGGAGCTCGGTGTGGGTGCGGACGGCGTCCATGTTGGAGACCACGCGCTCGAAGGCGAGCTCCTCGCCGTGCTCCGTGACGACCCCGCTGACCGCTCCGGAGCGCGTTGTGATCGCCGACACCCCGGTGCTCGTGCGGAAGGTGACGCCCTGGCGCTCGGCCAACTCCCGGAGCGCGACCGGGACGGCCCGCGTGCCCCCCACGGGGTACCAGACGCCCTCGCCGGTCTGCATGTGGGCGATGCCGCACAGGATGGCCGGGGATGCGTCGGGTGCGCTGCCGACGTACTGGGTGAAGTGGTCCAACATCTGCGAGACGCGCCCATCGGGGACCATGCTGCGGATGGTGCCGGCCACGCTGCGACCGGGGCGGACCGAGCCGATGTCGAGCAGGAGCCGGGGGACGCTGCCCAGGCCGCGGTAGCCGCCGGAGACGAGGTCGGCCAGCGACCCCACGCTCTTCCAGAAGTAGTACTTCTCGCTGATCGTGTGCAGCTTGCTGCTCAGCTCCTGGAACCGGGCATAGCCGGCGGCGCTGCCTGGCGCGAAGGCCTCCAGCTCGCGGGCCATGTCTCCGTCCTGCTCGCGCAGGTCCAGGCGACTGCCGTCCTCGAAGAACGAGCGCCACTGCGGGTCGAGGCGCACCAGCTCCAGGTGGTCCTCCATACGCTCGCCCGCTTCAGCGAAGATGCGGCGGAGCACCGACGGCACCGTGAGGATGGTGGGGCCCATGTCGAAGCGGTAGCCCCCCTCGGACAACTCCGCGGCCTTGCCCCCGATCCAGTCGTTCTTCTCGAAGACGGTCACCTGGTGGCCCCGGGCGGCGAGGGTGCAGGCAGCCGCCAGGCCTCCCAGGCCACTGCCGATCACGGCGGTTGGAATGGTCATGTCGCTGCTCCGGGTGGGGTTCAAGCGCTCTTGCCGAGGCGGGGGGTGGCGGGGGCGGGCTCGGGCACGGCCCAGTCGAACGCGACGCCCAGGTCCTGCAGCACCAGGCGGCTGCTGATCCGCGCTGACTCGAAGATCACCGGCAGCCCCGAGCCGGGGTGCGTGCCGCCGCCGACCAGGTACATGCCTTCGCCGTCGTCAAAGCGGTTGTGGGGCCGCAGGTGCAGCATCTGCGTGATGTTGTGGCGCATGTTGAACACGGCGCCCAGGTGCACGTCGTAGCTCGTGTCCCACTCCTTGGGCGTGACCACCCGCTCAAAGCGGATGCGGTCCCGGATTCCCTCCAGGCCCATCTCGGACTCCAGCCGATCGAGGACCAACTCGCGGTACCGCGGACCCTCCACGTCCCAGTCGATGCTGTCGTGCTGCTGGCTGACCGGGACCAGGACGTAGAGCGTGGAGTGCCCCTTGGGCGCCTGGCCGGGGTCGGTGACGCAGGCGTTCTGGACGTACATCGACGGCTGGTCGGAGAGGACGTGCCGCTTCTCGATGTCGACCAGGTGGTCTTCGTAGGTCGTGGGGATGTGGATGGTGTGGTGGGGCAGGTCGTACTCGCCCTCGATGCCCAGATAGAGCATGAACGTCGAGCAGGAGAACGCCGTCTTGTCGATGCGCTTGTCGCTCCAGGTGGGGCGCTTGGGCTCGGGGACGATCGTCTTCATGGCCCGGGCGAAGTCGGCGTTGACGATGACCGCGTCGGCCTTGTGGACACCGTTGCGAGTGCGCACGCCGACCGCTCGGTCCCCCTCGTAGAGGACCTCGTCGACCCCTTCACCCAGGTGGAACGTCACGCCGAGCTCGGAAGCGACCCGGCCCATGGCCTCGGTCACCGCGCCGTGGCCACCCAAGGGGTGCCATACGCCGTGCTCGTACTCCAGGTGGGACAGGATCGTGAAGAGCGAGGGGCAGCGGAACGGCGACATGCCCAGGTACTTGCTCTGGAAGCAGAAGGCGAGCCGCACGCGCCAGTCGCTGAAGTAGCGGCGCAGGTCGCGGTCGATGCTGTTCCAGGGCCGCAGGTTGGGCAGGACCGAGAGGACCTCGCGGCTCAGCAGGTCCTTCCAGCTGTCGAACTCGCGCTCCAGGACCGGACGGAAGTCGGCGAGCTTGGAGCGGTTCTCCTCCATGAAGCGGGCGAAGCCGGGGGCGTCCTCAGGCTCGATGGACGCGATGGCGGCGGCCATGCGCTCGGGATCGGACGTGCAGTCCAGGTGAGTGCCGTCGCCGAAGGCAACGCGGTACTGGGTGTCCAGCCGCACCATGGGGATCTCGGTGTGCAGGTCGCGGCCGCAGAGCGCGAAGATCTCTTCGAGGACCCGCGGATACAGGAAGAAGGTGGGCCCCAGGTCGAACTGGTAGTCCTCGGCCGTCCAGGTCGTGGTGCGGCCGCCGACGCGGGCCATCTTCTCGTAGACGTGGACGTCCAGGCCCGCCTGGGCGAGCAGCATGGCGGAGGCGAGGCCACCGGGGCCGGCTCCGACAATGTGTAGCCGCTTTGTCATGGTCGCTTCCTCCAGGGCGGTCTCAGCGCCACGGCGGGCGGTATACACCCTTGGCCACATTTTGTAGTCACCACCGACAGGAGATCCAAACATCGAAATCGAGCTGATCGGCCTCGTCGAGTTGGAGAGCCCCGTGCTCCTCCACGCCTTCACCCACGGCCGTCGAGCTCTCCGCGCGCCCGCAGATCCTCAACGATACACAGCAGCGCCGCCGCCGTCCAGGTCGCCGCCGTGGGCGCCCGAAGAGCGCTGCCCAGGCCGAGGAGGCCGAACGCGAGACAGATCGGGTGACGAACGAACCGCAACCGGCCACCCTCGCAGAGTTCGTGGCCCGGCTCCAGCGTCGCGCGAAGGCGGTACGACCGAGACACCGCCTGGTCCCAGGCAGCGATCGCCCCACCGACGCAGAGCAGCGCGACGGCCGCGCCACCCCGCAGCCGGCCGGGACGCGGCCTCCGATGGGAGCCTTGGGTCGCCGCGTGTGTTTCTACCGCCCCAGATCCACGCCGAGGTCGCTCGTCGCGTAGGTCACGCAAGCGTGCACAAACCCCTGGGCGCCGTCGGCCTCGCGGACGCCCGCATCCGGCAGCGACCAGGCCCGACCCGACACGATCCGCACGCGGCACTCGGCGCACTCGCCGGTGCGGCACACCGACGGCACCGCCAGTCCGGCACGCTCCAGCGCGTTGAGCAGGGGCTCGTCGGCGCGGACGGTCAGGCTCCCTCGGCCCCTGACTTCGACCGCGAACTCGTCCTCGGCGGCGACGCCCTCGGGCCAGCCCGGGGTGACGGTGACGTCGCGGGGCGGCCCGTAGCTTTCGCGCCGGATGGCGTGGGGGGCCACGCCGAGCCCGAGCAGCGCACGGACGACGGACTGGATCATCGTCGGCGGGCCACACACGAAGAAGCTCTTGCCCGCGACCTCGCCGACCTGGGCGGCGATCAGCTCGGCGTCGATGCGCCCCGAGGGACCCGGGTATCCCGGCGGCGGTCGGGACACGATGGACAGCGCCTGCAAGCCGTCGTGCTCCGCCGCCAACGCCGCGAACTCCGCTCCGAACAGGACGTCGTCCACTGTGCGGCTGGCGTGCAGGAGCTGCACCGGGACCGGGAAGCCGACCTCGACGAAGTGCCGCACCATGCTCATGAACGGCGTGATCCCGCTGCCCCCCGACACCAGGACGAGCGGGCCGCGATCCCGGAGGGGCTCGTAGACGAAGCTGCCCACCGGGCCGCTGCTGCTGACCTCCCACCCCGGGACCTGCCGAACCAGGAACGGCGACACGAACCCGCCCGGCTCGACCTTCACGGTCAGGTCCAGGTGGTCCAGCCCCGGCCGGGACGAGATGCTGTAGGGCCGCGTCGTGGTCACAGAACCGATCTGCACGGTCAGGCTCACGTACTGCCCCGGACGAAACGGGGGCACCGGTCCGTCGGTGCGGACGAAGCGCAGCGTCCGGGTGGACGGGGTCTCGTCGAGGACCTCCGTGAGTCGCAAGCGCATCGACCGGGGATGCAGCGCGGCCACGAGGTCTTCACTGCGTTCCAGCAGGGTCTCGTGGGTGTCACCCACTTCGATCTGTCGAGGCCGGCGGAAGGGCGCCAGGTAGGTGCTCAGATCCTCGAGCCAGCAGCGCAGTTCAGACTTCATGGCGCCGTCCGCGCCAGGATCGCCGAGGCGATCTCACCCACGATCTGCCCCGACGAGATCGCCGGCCAGTAGCCGCCCCCGGGGTTCGTCCAGGCCCCCACGTGGTACAGCCCCCGCAACGGGCCGACCGGGGCCGGGCGCAGCGCCGTATGACCGAGCCGGGTGCTGTCGAACCCGTAGATGGCCCCGGTGGGGTGACCGGTGTAGCGGGCCATGGTGACGGGGGAGCCCACCTCCACCACCTCGACGGCGTCCCGGAGTCCGGGGAACAGCGACTCGGCCCAGCCCAGCATCCCCTCGGCAAAGCGCGTCTTCATGTCGACGTAGTCCCGGGGAGCGATGTCGAGCCAGGGCCGACCCGAGACCATCGAGGTGAGCGTGACCAACGATGTGCCCGCAGGCGAGATCCCCGGCACGGCGCGGTTGGGGCATCCGATGAGCATGTGTCCGGGCCGCCCGAAGCCGTGGCCCTTGCGGTACTGGGCCTCGATGTCGAAGCCGTCGTTGGCCATCACCTCGTGGCTGCCCAGACCCAGCTCGTCCACGGGCCGGTCGATGCCCAGGTACACCTGGAAGATCGACGTACCCATCTGGTGGCGGCCGAGGCCCCGCAAGGTTCTCTGGGGCACGTGCTCGTGTCCGATGAGGTTCTTGTAGGTGACGACCGGCCCGGCGTTGCTGACGACGGCGCGAGCGCGGATCTGGTTGCCGTCGTCGTCCACCACGCCGGTGACGCGACGCCCGTCCACGACGATGCGCTGCACTCCGCAGCCCAGCCGGAGCTCGCCGCCGTGCCTGGCCAGCGCCCCCGCCAGCGCGCTCGACAGCCCCTGGGACCGGGTGGTCGGGTACCAGCCGCCGTGGTTCAGCAGGCTGCCCAGCATCGCCGCGTAGTACAGAAACGAACACTGCGAGGGCGGCAGCCCCACGTAGCTCCAGCCCTGGCACAGCAGCGCCCGCGCCCCGGGCTCGGCGACGTCGCGGTCCAGCACTTCGCGCAGGGTGGTGAAGGCGTAGCGCGGCATGGCTCGCAGGCGCAGCGGGATGCTCAACATCCGCAGCAGCCGGGCGCCGCTGGGCCGACCGAACGCATCGCTCAAGCCATCGGCCTCGCGGGCCACGGCCATGACCCGGGCCATGAAGCGCCGCACGCCTCGGGCCGACGCGGGGAAGGCGTCGCATACCGCCTGCTCGAACCCCGCGGGATCCATGGGCAGCTGCAGGTCCAGGCTCGGGAACATCGACCGCGAGAAGTCCGGGACCCGCGCGAACTCCACCTGGTCCCAGGCGTCGACGTCCTTGAGGAAGCGCTGCAGGCCCCCCGGGCGGTCGGGGGAGCCGATGTCGGAGAGAACATGCAGCGACACCTCGAACTCGTAGCGCCCCCGCACGAAGCTGGTCGCGTAGCCCCCGGGCACGATGTGGCGCTCCAGCACAAGGACCGACAGGCCCTTCTTCGCGAGCGACGCGGCGGCCGAGAGCCCTCCCAGGCCCGCCCCGACGACGATGACATCGAAGTCCTGCTGCACGTGCTCTCCGCCGGCAGCCTCCGGCCGCAGTCCCCTGCCGCCGGGCCGGGTCCAAGGCCCCGACGCGCACGGGCACCGGACTTGTAGACCGAGATCCGCGCGCCCGCTCATGGAAGCGTACCGGCCTGCTGGCGGATGGGGGACCGCCCAACCCACAGAGCAGAGACCCCGATCGGGCTCACCAAAGACGCCCCCGGCCCGCCCAACCCCGTCGTGCTCAGGGACCACGACGCCGAGGCCGCCGCCTGGTGGCGCCGAGCCGCCGCCTGCTGGAACGGCCCTCCATTCGGCGGCGGCCGCGACCAGCTTGGCTTGGACAGCGGTGCGAAGGGGCTGTTGCGGCCTGGGACGCTAGGCTGATCGGCATGACCGCTTCCCCTGCCCCGCCTCGCCTCTCCATCGGAGTCAGCCGCTGCCTGCTCGGCGACGAGGTCCGCTACGACGGCGGTCACAAGCGGGACCGGTACGTGGTGGACGTCCTGGGTCGGTGGTTCGACTTCGTGAGGGTGTGCCCCGAGGCCGAAGTCGGCATGCCCACGCCGCGACCGGCCATCCGGCTGGTGGAGCTTGGCCGCGGGATCGAGGTGCGCGGTCGACGGGATCCGGCGCTCGACGTGACCGCTGAACTCGAGGCCTTCTACCCCCTCGTCGCGGACCGCTTCGCCGACGTGAGCGGCTTCATCCTCAAGCGCGGCTCGCCCAGCTGCGGAATGGAGCGGGTCAAGGTCTACGCTGAGGACGGCCGGAGCGTCGGCTGGTCGTCCGGCAAGTTCGCCGGCGCGCTTCTGGCGGCGCGCCCCAGCCTGCCCGTAGAGGAGGAGGGCAGGCTCAACGACGCCGTCCTGCGCGAGAACTTCATCACCCGGGTCTTCGCCTACCGCCGCTGGCAGGACCTGTGCGCGGGCAGCCCGGACGTCGCCGCCCTGCAGCGCTTCCACTCGGCGCACAAGCTGCTGCTCCTGGCACACAACCAGGCGGGCTACCGGAGGCTCGGACCGCTGGTCGCGGCGGCCCGCCCCGACAACCTCCCGGAGACCCTGTGCGCCTACGAGAAGGGCCTGATGGACACGCTGAAGCGCCGAGCGTCGGCCCGCAGCCACAGCAACGTGCTTCAGCACCTGGCCGGCTACCTCAAGCGCGCCTTGGACCCCGACGACAAGGCCGAGCTGACCGAGCTCATCGACACCTATCGAAACGAGCTGGTTCCTCTGGTGGTGCCGCTCACGCTGCTTCGGCATCACTTCCGTCGCCACCCCCACCCGTGGGTGAGCGAGCAGGTGTACCTGGCGCCGCACCCCGCCGAGCTGATGCTGCACAACCACGTCTGAGTCATCTGGAGCGCTCGACGGTCCCGGCTCAGACCGCCCCCAGAACCGCCGAACCCCCGAACAGCCTGAGCTGTTCGGGGGCCGGTTGGACCGCCGTCTGGGGGGAGGAGCGGGTGACGGCGGTCCAGCGGGCGGGGGATCGATGGGGAGGAATCCCCCGCCGCTGCAATCAGTCGACGGGAGCTACTTCGATCACGTCCCAGGGCGACGCGCCGGTGTCTACGGCCAGCAGCCGGAAGCCGTTGTCGTTGACCCCGGCCACGGAGCCGGCGGAGACGACGAACCAGCGCTCGCCCCCCATCAAGTCGATCCCGGGGAATGCGAAGAGGGCGTTGCTGTCCACGTCGGAGTTGGCCGAGACGCCCAGCTCGTAGGTGGCAGCAGGCAGCGCGATGCCGTCAGCCCCCGAGTCCACGCCGAAGGGCACGCCGGTCAGCGGCGCCAGCGGGGTCACGATGCCGCCGGCCACCGGTCCGATGTCCACGGCCGGCGCGTCACCCGACGCGTGGACCACCCGCAGCAGGCCGTCGGCGGAGCCCAGGCTGAAGCCCTCGGCCAGGGGGATGAGCCCAACACCCTCCCCATTGCTGTCGTCCAGTAAGCCGGCGGCGATGGCCAGGTACTGCTGACCGGCCTCCAGCGGGGGGGTGGTGGCCGAAGCCGCCGGGGAGTCCCCGGGCCGGGTGTCACCGACGGCGTGACCGAAGAAGTCCAGGGCGTAGGACCCCGGCGGCACCTGCAGCGGCTGCGAGATGTCCCCGAAGGCGAGGTCGTCGACGAGTTCGGAACCGCCGGCGAAGATGTCCACCGATGGGGCGTCGGGACCCGCGTGCAGCGCGTAGACCACGGGGTCCTGGCGGATGAAGCCCACCGGCCCGTCGGGGGCGATGGCGAGCAGCGAGAGGCCGCCGTCCTCGCGGGCCAGCTTGCTGGCGAAGCCCGTGGCGATGACGAAGAGCTCGGCGCCGTCGGGCAGCTCGGGGGTCGTGAAGGCCGTCACCGGCTCGGTGGGGTTGCCGTCCATGTCGGTGGCCCAGACGCCGATGGCGATGCTCTCGCCCGCCGGCAGTTCGACGCCCGCGGAGCCGCTCTCGGCGAAGAGCGGGACCTGGGGAAGCTCGGGGGTGCCGTCGTTGCCCACGTCGATGGCGACGGTGCCGGCGTCGGGGGATCCGTGGACAACCCGCACCCGGGCCGTGTCCATGGCGACAACATCCCAGTCCTCGACGAACGCGCCGATGCGGAAGGAGTTGTCGGTCGCGGTAGACGTCAGGCTGCCGAAGGCGGTGGCTGTGATCGTCGCGTCGGCGGGCACGCTGAGGACCTGGCTGTAGGCCGCAGCGTCGCCGGCCTGGGACGGGGCTACGCGAAGCTCGAGTGTGTAGTCGCCCTCGGGCAGTTCCAGGTAGTCCGAGACGTCGCCGTAGGCGAGATTCTCGATGAGGGGGGTGTCGACACCGACGGCCCACACGTCCACGGGAGGCGCGTCGGCAGACCCGTGGATGACCCGAACATCGCTGGTTGCGGCGGCGGCGTCGTCATCACCGGCGGCGTCGTCGTCACCGGCCGCGTCGTCATCACCGGCGGCGTCATCGTCATCGGCAGCGGCGTCAGCATCGTCCGCAGCGTCGTCGTCATCGGCCGCAGTGGGGCAGCCGAGGAGCAGGGAGAGGGGGAAGAGAAAGCAAGACCAGATTCAGGGCGTGAACTTCACGGGAAACCTCCAGTTGGCGAACGAATGCAGAGGTATCCCCAGATCCCGGGAACGGCGACCGCTTTGGTCGCTTTAACGGACAAAATGCGGCCATATAGGCTGTTTCAGTCCGATCCGGCAGGTCGAATTGGTCGAATTTGACGCGTTCGCGACCGCGGCTCCGTGCAGGGCGAACACCGCCGTCACGATGAGGGACCAAGATCGAGCGGTTCGACAACGGCAGCCGCGACCCGGCCCCGGCAAAAGGGGGTAGAAGGCGCAAGGGAGCCGCCGCGATGCTGCGGGCGTCGGACAGGCGGCCCAAATCGAACGCGGGGCGCCGACGGGTCGTCGCCGCGGGCTGGCTCGGGGAGTCCCCGTTGGCCAGGAAGTCGCTCACCCCTTCCCGCGAGCTCTGACCCATGCGCGCTCTCCACCTCTCCCTCCTCGTCCTCCCGTTGCTGCTCTCAGCCCTTCCTGCCAGCGCCAACGGAGCGCGCGCCTCCGGAGACCCACCCACCGAGAGCGAGGACGAGCCCTCCGCCGCGGACGACACCGAGACCCCCCAGCAGAGCAAGAAGGCGGCACGCAAGGCCCTGCGGCGGGCGCGGCTCGACGCGGCCATCGAAGAGTACGAGAGCCACTACACCGGCTGGCACCTCAACCCCGGACGCCGCTGGTTCCACCTGCGGCTGAGCGCCGAGCTCGGCTTCGTGGGCGTGCTCCACCACCGGATCCAGTTCGGCAACGAAGGCACCCAGGTCGACTACCTGGTCGACGGCGGCCAGGACAACCTGTTCCCCTTCGCGCGCCTGAGCGTGGACGCCGAGTTCGCGCACCACCTGGTCGTCACGTTCCTGTACCAACCCCTCGACCTGAGGACCGCGAGCGTCTTCCAGCGCGATGTCCAGGTGGACGACACCCTGTTCCCGGCCGGCACGCCCATGGACCTGCGCTACGGGTTCAGCTTCTACCGACTGAGCGTAGGCGGTGACTTCCTGCCGCACCCCGAGCGGGAGCTGCTGCTCGGGTTCTCGGCGCAGATCCGCAACGCCACCATCGACTTCGCCTCCAAGGACGGGGAGCGGTCGACGACCAACCGGGACATCGGCTTCGTACCGATCCTCAAGGCTCGCTTTCGCTGGACGTTCGAGAAGAACTGGTTTGTGGGCGCCGAGGTGGACGGGTGGTTCGCGTCGGGTCGCGGCGTCAGCGGCAGCACCAACGACTTCGACGCCGCCATCATCGACGCCTCGCTCCGCGGCGGGGTCGTCCTGCGGCCCATCGGAGACGTGTTCGTGAACCTCCGCTACATCGGCGGCGGGGCCACCGGCACCGACGAGACCCCCGAGCCGCCCAGCGATGGCTACACCAAGAACTGGTTCCACACGCTGGCGCTGTCGCTGGGCGTCCAGGTCCGCTGACCTCTGCGGCGCCTCGCGCTCACGGGAGCGCTCCATGTTCGGGGGCCTGCTGGATCCAGCGATCCATCTCGGCCCACCTCGCGTACAGCCAGCGATCGCGACCCGTCTTTGGGATCGAGTCGATGGGGAAGCGGCGCAGCCGGACCCGGATGGTGCGCCCCACCAGGGCCCCGCCCCAGAAGTCCGCGAACGTGGCGGCGCCCTCGAAGCCCGAGTGCTCGACGAACAGGACATCGGCGCCTTCAGCGGCGTCGATCAGGGCGAGCGCCCCCCCCGGGTGGGGCGGCAACACCGAACGGTAGGTCCTTGCGATGGCCAGGAGGTCCGCCGACCCCCCTTCGCCGAGCGAGGTCAGGCGGCGGGCGAGCTTCGCTTCGCTGAACCGGGTGCCTTCGGGGTAGATGAGCACCGCCGAGCGGTCGTCCAGGTCCCGGGCCAGGCTCGCGATGGCCTCGCGTTCGGCCTGCTTCCGCGGGGTCTTGCGATCGATGAACGCGTTGGGGAGCCGCCGCCCGACGACGTCCAGGCAGGGGTCCCAGAGCAGCTCGCGCTTGAGCACGTAGCGCAGCGAGAGCCGATTGGGGTTCCCAAGCAGCGCGGCGGCCAACACCGTATCCGCGACGCTGCTGTGCCGCACCAGAAGCAGCAGGGGACCGCGCTGGGCCAGCTCCGTGCCCTCCGCTTCGATCCTCCAGCCGAATACCCGCGCGCCACCCCAGAACAGAGCGTTGGACCAGGCGCGCTGGAGCGCCAGGTTGCCGTCGCGGAACCGCTCCGGGCCTCCGAGCCGCCCGCCCAGCGTGCCCAGCCACACCCCCGCCGCCACCACCAGACCGAGCACCTCGCAGGACAGGTAGACCGCGAAAAACGCCAACGCGCGGGCCCGGGGCCGCAGCGCGAGCTGGCCGCTGCCGACGTCGATGAGCAGGGCAACGAGCAGCCAGACCGGTGCGCCGAGGACGCAGATGGCCGCCAGCACCAGGTACGCAGGCACGCTGATCGTCCGACGCGCCCAGATCGACCCCAATCGCTCCTCCCGCGGTCGGAGCTCTTCGCCGGGAGCGCTCACGGGAGCGCACCCGCGGACGGCGAGTCGAAGCGAAGCAACCAGCGCTTCAGCCGCAGCTTCCGTCGGCTCGCGTCGCAGGTCATGTAGCGCACCTTGCCGAAGACCGGTCGCTCGGGGCCCCAGGCGCGATCGAAGCGCCCGAAGCACCAGGATACGCCTGCGTACCCGTTGGGATCGCGGCCGTCGATCGCCCAGCGGTCGTTGAGCGTCATCAGCGTCTGCCAGGCCTCCGATGGGTCCTCGCTCCAGCCCAGCACCATCTTCGCCCACAGCATCCGCAGGTAGCCGTGCACCACACCCTCCTCCCGGAGCTGACGCTGACACGCGTTCCAGAGGGGCTCGTGGGTGCCCGCCTGCTCGAACGTCGCGAAGTCGTGGATCCAGGGCCGGGGGTCGGCTTCGTGTTCGCCCAGGGTCTTGAGCGCCCAAGCGGGGAGGGCGTCGTAGCGGGGAAGATCGGCGCCCCGGTGGTGGGCGAACACGAAGCCGAGCTCCCTCCATGTCACCAGCTGGTCGACGAACCCCTCGGCGCCCGCCGAGAGGCCCCAGAAGCCCTCCCGGGACGCCACCCGCTCGCGCCGCAGCCGCCCCGGATGCCAGTCCTCCGCACGCAGGATCTGCTCGACCACCTCGTGGCTGCTCACGTGACCGAAGTGCAGGTAGGGCGACAAACCGCTCTGCCCATCGGCGTCCGGGTGCCGGGAGTCTTCGGGATAGCGCGCCAGCCCGGAGCCCAGGAAGCGCTCGATCCGCGCCTCTCCGGCCACACTGCCGCCGACCAGACCCGCGACCGGGGGCACCTCGTGGTCCAGGGGCAGCGAGGCGAGGAAGGCCGGGTCGGTCAACGCGGTCTCAGGGGCCGCCGGCCAGCGGAGCAGGACGTCGGGGGGCACGACGGCCCGCCCGGCGCCGTACCCGGTCAGGGGCCGCGGCACGGGCGCTTCCTCAAGGTGCTCCACCACGCCCCGATGCAGCACCCGCCGGAAGCTGGCGGCAGTGGTGAACGACCTGGAAGTCGACGCCAGGGGCACCAGCCCGTTGCCGTCGATGGCTTCGAGCCTGCAGGAGACCTGCCGCGCCGCGGAGGCGAGCATCCGCGGCAGGAAGTACGCGGGGAACTCGTCGGTCACGACGACGCACGCGCGGGTCGAGAGCGCGGCCAGGAGCCCTCTCCCGGCGCCTGCGTCGGGCTCCACGTAGGCGAAGTGCGTCACCCCCGCCGAGCCGAAACGGGCCGCGTTGACGGCCATGCCGTCGAGCACGAAGCGGTGGACCCGGGCGGTGTTGTGCTCGTGCCCCGCGCGCAGCGCCTCCAGGACCAGCAGCGGGCGGCCGAGTTCGTTGGCGTGCCACACCGCATGCTGGAGGGCGAAGCTGGAGCGGGCCCGGCGGGCGGCGGTCATCCAGTACAGGACGTAGTCACCGTCCGCCTGCAGCGGGCGACCGCAGGCGACGTTGACCCTCGAGTTGGGGGCAGGGACAGGCATCAGAAGGAGCCGTCGACCGGAAGCAGGGTGGCCGTCGGGAAGACCGGAAGAAGGGGGCTCACGGGAGGCTCCGGGAGGCCAGGGACGTGGGGAGCCGAGCCGCGAGTCGCTCGGAGATGGCGGAGACGGATCGCAGGCGGACGCCGTAGTCCGGCGGCTCGGGCCAAGCTCCGGAACCACCCAGCACCAGATCCGCGCCGTGCTTGCGGCATCCCGCGCCCACCTCCGCGGCCACCGCCGCCAACCGGGGGGCGTCCGTGGAGACGGCCGACGCCGACAGGGCCACTACCCCGACGTCCAGGTCCTCCAGGACCTCGAGGATTGCGTCGGAAGGGGTGCGCCGCCCGAGCCACAGCGGCGTCCACCCGAGCTCCCGCGCGCACAGTTCAACCAGCGCGAGGCCGAGCGTGTGCTCGTCGCCTTCGGCACATGCCAGGACGCAGCACGGGCCGTCGGGGTGCGTCGGGAAGGTGTCCCCCATGCGCGCGAGCGCGCGGCGCAACGCGTCTGAGGCGACGTGCTCGTGCGCGATCGACAGGGTGCCCGCGACCCAACGAGCTCCCAGCTCGGCGAGCACCGCGCCCAGCTCGTCCGCGACGCGGCCCCAGCTGCCCAGCCTCCAGCGGGCCTCCAGCAGCCGCGCGTCGATGTCGTGCCGGTGCCCGGCCACCAGCACCTCGATCCATGCGTCTGCGATCGGGTGTTTCGCCGGGCTCCCACGCTGCTCGCTCACGAGGCGAGCGAGGTCCGCGCGTTCGAAGCGACGGTGCCCACCGAGGGTCCGGGTGGAAGCCAGGCGCCCGTCGTCGGCCCAGCGCTTGATGGTGGATGGAGCGACCGCGGCGAGGCGAGCGGCCTGGGTGGAGGTGAGGAGTTTTGAGGAGCCCATGGACAGACAATAGCCATTTTTAACCGTTTTTGTTTGCCAAAATCGTCCCAAGCGACCAGCTTGTTCTCGAAGCGACGGCGATAGACCCACGTCAACCAGCCCGGAGATCCCCATGCCCAAGCACGAGATCGAAGTCTTCTTCGATGGTGACTGCCCTCTCTGCGCCAAGGAGATCGACCTGCTCCGGCGCCTGGACCGGGCCGAACGGATCGGCTTTGTCGACATCGCGGCCGCGGACTTCGACTCCGCCGCGGTGGGTGTCGAGTACGGCGCCCTCATGGACCAGATCCACGGCCGCCTGCCAGACGGGACGTTGGTCGAGGGGGTGGAGGTCTTCCGCCGGCTGTACGCGGCCGTGGGCCTCGGCTGGTTGGTCGCTCCTACGCGCCTCCCCGGGATCTCCCACGCCCTGGACTGGGCTTACCGGACCTTCGCGAAGCACCGGCTGCGCCTGACCGGCCGCTGCATCGACGCGGCCTGCCCCGTCCCGCGCGACGCCCTCTCCACTGGAGCATCGATATGACAATTCGCAACAAGAAGAAGTGGTTCGTAGCGGCCCTCGCAGGAGGCGCCTCCATCCTGACGGGAGCGAGCCTCCTGGGGGCACCCATCGAGACGCCCGCCTCGGAGGTGGTCGCCGAATACGATGGGTGGGAGCTGCGCCGCTACCAGCCCAAGCTGGAGGCCCAGGTCACCGTCCGCGGCGGCACCTACCGCGAAGCGGTGCGCACGGGCTTCGGGGTGCTCGCGAAGTTCATCTTCGGAGCCAATCAGACCTCCGAATCGGTGGAGATGACGGCTCCGGTATCGGCCTCTCGCTCGGAGAAGATCGCGATGACCGCTCCGGTCGGGGCCTCCGCGGTCGGGGACGCCTGGACCGTCTCCTTCGCGATGCCATCCCAGTTCACTGCCTCGACGCTGCCCCGGCCGGTCGACCCCAGCATCCGCATCGTCGAGATCCCCGGCGGGACGTGGGCAGCCAAGCGCTTCAGCGGGCGCGCCGACAAGCGCCAGGCCGAGATCGCCGCGTCACTCGAGGCTGCCGTCCGTGAGACGGGCCTGGAGCCCGCAGGACCGACAGAGGTGGCCCAGTACAACCCGCCGTGGACCCCCGGACCGCTCCGGCGCAACGAGATCCTGATCCCCGTGGTCCATGGAGCGCGGGAGGTGTCCGACGCAGGTCGAGACGAGCGGGACGCACCATGATGAAGCGACTGAAGTACGTGAGTCGCTCCGTAACGCCGATGACCGACGAGGAGGTCATCGAGATCGGACGGGTCTCGGCCGAGAACAACCGACGCCGGGGGATCACGGGGGTTCTCGTCGAGACGTCGGGAGTGTTCTTCCAGGTGATCGAGGGTCCGCGGGAGGCCGTCGATGCCCTGCTCAGCCACATCGAGAGGGACCCACGCCATCAGGAGGTCCTGGTTCTCAGCACGATGCATGCGTGCGAGTCGCGGCTCTTTCCCGACTGGGCCATGAAGACGGTCCGAGTCGGATACGACGACATCCGCGCCGAGGCGATCAAGTTGTTGTTGGAGAGCGCGATCGAGGCCCGGAATCGAGTGGCTTCGCTCTCCTCCGGCATCGAGCGAATCGTCTGGGGCGAGGTGGCGGGCAGCTGAGCGCTGCCTGTGACGGTTTGCTCAGGGCCCGGCGGACGGCGGACGGCGGAACAGGGTGGCTACGAGGCCCACCGCCACGAGAGCGGCACCGACCAGGGAGGTCGCGAACACCAGGCCAGCCCCGGCGTCGGAGGTTCCCGAGCGGGCCAGGGCGATCCCCACGAACGCCCAGAGGACCACCGCGGCGAAGGCGACATCGCCGAACTTGACGAGCATGCGGCCGGTGATGGCGACGGCGACTGCCAGCACAGCGACGGTGAGCGCCGCGGGCACGGGGCCGTAGGGGGGCGCGCCCAGGTCGATGGCGAGCGTGGTGACGTTGGCGATCGTCGCCACCGTGATCCAGCCCAGATAGACGCTCACGGGGACCCTCACGGCCCAGGTCTCAAGAGCGGTGCGCGAACGCTTTCGACCGATGCCGAGCCGCAGGTACATGGCGATCAACGACGCGAGGATGACGCCCATGAGCACGAGGCTCAGGGGCACGACCCGGTAGTGCCACGCGACGATCCACAGGCCGTTGGCCACGGTGTTCACGCCGAACCAGGGGCCGACGGCGGCGAGCGGGTCTTCGGCTTCGCTCCGGCGGGCGAAGAGGAAGCCGGCCACTACGAAGCCAATGAGGCCCAGGTAGATCAACCCCCAGATCGAGAAGGTGATGCCCGCCGGCACGAAGAGGTTGGGGTAGAGGTCGGACAGTTCGCCAGTGCCCATCCCACCCAGTGGAAGGGCGTTGGCGAGGGTGTTCCACACGAGCGCCCAGACGAGCCCGAGGGCATTGAGCACAGCCCAGTGCGTTCGGGAGAGGGTCATGGCGTCACCGGCCGGTCGGAGGGGCGAGCGGCGGGGCGAAGAGGGAGGGGAAGCAGCATGGAGCCATCGTAACGGCGGGATTCGGGAGCCGCGGATTCGCTGGGCGATGGTGCGGGTCGGCCGGTACACCCCCGATGTGCGGTGGGAAGAAGCCGGCCTGCATGATGAGGCCACGCTGTCGGCGCTCTTCTCGGCGAGCACCAGGCAAGAGCTGCTTCAGAGGCTACCGGTCATGACCGCCCTGTCGGTCGTCCCGCCCTGGCTCCGGGCGGCCATCGTGCTGCTCGTCGCGCTGGTCTCAGCGAGCTCCCTCGGCCGGCCAGGCAGGACTCTGCGCGGTCGGCTCGGGATCGGTGGTCGCCCCGTCGCTGACCACCCCCGACGCTCCGCCGATCTGACGCCGCATCCGCGCCAGCGTGGGCTCGGGCGCCGGCGGCTGCGGCTCCAGGCGGATGCCCATGAGGCCGATGAACGCCAACCGGTGGTACAGCTTCCCGGATGGGGGGCGGACGGCGCCGCGGGCCAGGGCGAGCGCGGCCTCCCGCTCGGGCAGAGGCATCCAGGTGTCCGCAGGCACCGGTTGCATGCGGATGGGAGGGAAGCCGTCGGCGAACTCCTCCTCCATCCGGCGCTCCACCTCCTTCTTGGACACGGGGACGAACCGACAGCGGGCGCCGTAGAGCTGGGCGAACATGCACACGCCGTAGCCCTGGTTCTGCTCGCCCCCAACCCCGGTCACGGTCCTCCAGCCCAGCTGCTGAGCCACCGCGACGCTGTACGACGCGTTCTCGTCGGTGTGCAGCGCCTGGGTCTCCAGAGCGATGCGACCGGCGGGCACGCCCAGGTAGAGCAGCGCCGCCCGGCTCGCCTCGGCCTCGACATAGCGGTTGTAGACGGCGCCGCCTGAGGGCAGCAGGTACTCGACCTCGCCGGCCTCCAGCAGCGTCACCGCCTGCAGCGCCCGCTCCCAGATGCAGTCCGAGACGGTGCCGTCGGCCTCGGTGGGGCAGCCGGCGATGATCGCCACATCGGCTCTCGGAGACCGCGCAGCGTTGGCGGAGGTCGCCGCTCCCACGTGGGCGCAGCCAGCGCCGAGGACGGCAGAGAGCACGGTCAGGATGAGGAGTCGGTCCATGCCCTCTCCTTGCCTCGCGATGGCCCTGATGCCCACCGTGGGTCCCCGGTCGGGCAGGCCCACCCGGTTCGGAGGGGAGCGCCACAGGCCCGACGTTGCGGGGTCACTGGGAACCCACGGCCAGGTGCAGCCCCAGGCGGTGCCCGCTGACCCACGCGTCGCCGGCGTCGGGGCCCCGGCAGCCGTCACCGCAGACGAAGACGCCCAGCCGGTCATCGGCCAGAAAGTCCAGCCCCAGGCTGTTGACTACCCGGGCGTAGCGCCATCGGTGGGCTCCCACCGAGGCTCCCCGCAGATCCAGGCCCAAGCGGCGCCCCAGGGCATCGCGCAGCCGCTCGCCCACCGCCCCGGCGTCGTCCTCGAGGTGAGCGCGGCTCCACTCCGGGGACGCCAGGACCTCCCACCCCGGGCCGGCGGGACGACCGGGGCGTTCGGCGCGCGCTCGGACCTCGGCCAGGACGTCTTCGACCTGGGTCGGGCGGAGCGGAGGGTCCGCGCCGGCGACGACCCAGGCAGCCCAGGCGGGGTGGTAGATGACGGACTCCAGGGCGCGCGCCAGCGCCGGGGCGTCGACCAACAGCGGAACCGCCTGGGGCGCCGGCACCGCGAGCACGACGCGGTCGGCCTCTACGTGTGCGCCTCCCACGTCCAAGGACCATCGACCGCTGCGTCGCGCCAGCCCGGTCACGGGGGCGCCGCAGCGGATGTCCAGGCCGCGCTCCAGGCCCCGGGCCACGTCGACGTTGCGGGGCACGCCGGTCCACCCGTCGCCCTCCCGGGCCAACGCGCCGCCCAGCTCGGCCAGCCACCGCGCCCATGCCGGGTCGCGGCCATGCAGTCGCGCGCCGCCCAACTCGAAGGGGCCGAAGGCAGTGCGCTTGCTGTTCAGCCGTCCCCCGGGCTTGCGACCCTTGTCGAACAGCACCACCGGCCCCGCCCGCGAGGCCGCCCGTGCGCAAGCCAGCCCGGCCAGCCCCGCTCCCACCACGGCGGTGATCAACCCTCACCCCCGTCCCGTCCCCCGAGGAAGCGGCCGAAGCTGTGCATGACCCCCAGGTGCACCCAGGCCTGGGTCGCGTTGTAGGCGAACCAGGGCAGGCGGGGGACGAAGTCGTGGATCGCGGTGAGCAGGAAGCCGCCGTCGAGCACCGAGCGGAACTCGAGCCGCCCCAAGGGCGACAGGTCCGGTCGCGCGAGCAGGCCCCCCGTCACATAGAAGAGCGGACGGGACTCCTCGCTCCGCTCGTCCGAGCGCTGCAGGACCAGCAGGGGCCAGGGCATGCCGCGCACCCGGAACCGAGCTTGCTGGTCGTCCCCATCGACGACGAAGAACGGCCGGAAGAAGCGCGGCAGCCAGCGCATGTAGGCGTCGGCCGCTGCTGCTGCGCTCATGCTCAGGGGCTTGGGCAGGCGCTGGACAGAACGGACGGTATTCCGCGGGGCCGCCATGCGTTTGCGTACCGGTTTGGCGTCGATGGGTTCGATGGCGGACGGCGGCGGCGTCGCGATCACACGCTCCAACGCCTCGCTGGTGCTGTGGCGGGGAGGCTGGTGCTCCAGCTGCCAGTCGTTCGCCTCGGGGACCATGGAGTGCCTGAGGCTCTGCACCAGCGGGCGGACGAGGGCCCGCGTCGATCCGGTCACCAGCGACACCCACAGCGTCGACAGACCCGGACTGAACAGGGGGATCGAGAAGAAGGGGCGCCGGAGCCCGGCCGCGTGGGCGGCCTGTTGGAGCAGGGCCCGGTAGGACAAGACGTCGGCCCCCCCCACGTCGAGGACATCGGGTGGATCCTTGTGGCCAACCACGGCCAGGAGAACCGGGAGCAGATCGCGCAGGTCGATGGGACTGCAGCGGCTCTCGGTCCAGCGCGGGCAGGCCAGGACCGGCAGTCGCTGCACCAGCCGCACCATCATGCGCGCCGAGGAGCCGCCGGGGCCCAGCACCAGCCCGGCGCGCACCGTGGTGGTGGGGACGCCGGTGGATGCCAGGGCGTCCTCGACCTCGCGCCGGCTCCGCAGATGCGCGGAGAGCGGACCGCTTGGGACGATGCCGCCCAGGTACAGGATCTGGCTCACGCCCTGGTGGCGCGCCGCCCGCGCGAAATTGTCGGCCAGCAGCAGATCCAGGTCGTCGAAGGACGCCTGGGTCAGGCGCGCGCTCGGCATCATCGAGTGGACGAGGTAGATGGCGTGGGTCGCGCCCGCCAGCGCCAGCTCGCACTCCAGCAGCGAGAACAGGTCGACGCGAAGCCACTGGACGCGGCGCAGCGACTCCTCGCCCTCGCTCAGCCGCACGCGGTCAGACCGGGTGAGGCCCACGACCTCGACCGTGGGGTTGGCCTCGACCAGGGCGGCGGCGAAGGCGCGGCCCACGAAGCCGGTCGCTCCGGCGATCACCACGCGGCGCACAGCAGGGGGAAGCGTGGGCGTGGAGGGCTGGCTCATGAGGCGATCACGAGGCGATCACGTGGGCGCGGGCGGTGTCGTAGGCGGCCCGGACATCCAGTTCGACCCCCAGATCGCTCAAGCTGTCGTAGAGGCCGGCCAGGTATGCGCCCAGCAGCACGAAGTCCTCGTGGAGGGTCACCCCCGACTGCTTGCAGTGCTCGAAGATGGCGCCGAAGGACTGCACGAAGGTGCGGCGGTCGAAGGCGACGGAGCGCTGGTCGCCGCCGCCGAAGTGGGCGCGGAACAGATCGGCGGCGCCACGCAGCGAGAGGCGCGCCAACGAGTCTTCGAAGAGCTCGTTGTCGCCCTCGTAGAAACCCCGGTAGACGCCGCGCATGGCGTCGATGAAGGCAGGGTCCCAAACGACGGTGGTGGGCGCCGGAGCCCACTGCATGCCACCCGGCGCCGCGCCCCAAGCCGACGCGCGCAGGTCCAGGACGGTGGGCCGGTCCCACAACAGCTGGGTGAAGTAGACGGTCAGGATGGCGTCGCCGACCGATTGGGGATCAGGCCTCCGGTCGGGGTCCAGTCCATCCAGGCGCCGCACCAGACGCACCGAGGCCGGGAGGCCGGCGGATGTGTGCTCGCGCCGCTGGGGCCAGGTGGTCTTGGACTCCTTCAGGACCTGCCGTCCCCGCCGCAGCACACCAGGCACCGAGACGACGTCGAACAAGGATGGAGAGACCAGCGAGAGCAGGTCCCCCAGATCGGTCTGGCGGAGGAGGGTGCGAATCAAGGTCCATCAACCCGAAAGCAGCTGGCAGGTGTCCTCACGGCAGGTCCCCTCGTACCGGAGCGGATGGCCGGCCACCGCCCAGAGTACGGGGGGCAGCCCCCGGCAGAGCAATGGGAGCCGGCAAACGGTCGTGAGGCGGCGCGGCGGAATGGTCTGCCCCTGCGCCGGTTCGCGGCGCGGTTTGCAGGGACTTGCCTGGATCGCCCGACTCCTCCTGGCGCTCTGGGGGACCCCCGCTCGCCCTGCCGAAGCGCAGCTCGATGGCCGCCGCACGCCAGGCGAAGATGCGACGGAGCAGCGGCGCGACCAGCAGGGGGTTGGCGATCCGCCCCAGGATGCCCAGGGGGGCCCGGTACCAGACCCGGTCGAGCATGCGCACTCGTCCGTCGACCTCCTCGAAGGTGTGCTCGTGCCACCACAGGGCGTAGGGCCCCTGCAGCTGGGTGTCGACGAAGCGGCGGCCCGGCTCCCACGCGGCGATCTGGGTCAGCCATCGGATCGGCGCCGGCCCCAGCCGCAGCCGATAGCGGATCAGGGAGCCCCGGACGGTCTCGCCCTCGGGGGCCTCGTCGATCCTGAAGTCCGTCCACGCCGGCGTGAGCAGCGCCAGGTTGTGGGCCCGCGCGAAGAAGGGGAAGACCGCCTCCATCGGCGCGTCCAGCCAGGTCTCCTGCGAGAGCAGGTAGCGCGACTCGCAGCGAGCGCCGGCGGGCTGCTCGACGTGGGGCACGATCGACGGCTGCCGGCGAGGCGAGACGAGGTCGGCCAGGGCTACTTGCAGCGTCCCGAAGCGGAAGCGGAAGCCCCGGTCCAGGGCGGTCTGCGCCGAAGCCCGTTGCCCACCCAGCAGGACGCCGGAGGCCTCGCCCAAGGCGCCGCGCAGCAGCAGCGCGGGGGTGCGCGGGCCGGTTCGACGGCCCACCGCGTTGGCGATGGCCGCCACGAGGTCGGCGTTGCGAACCGCTTCGGGGGCCACGGCGTTGATCGGCCCGGTGAGCCAGCTGTCGTCGAGCGTCGCGACGATGAGCTCGACCAGGTCGTCGAGGTGGATCCACGAGACCCACTGCCGTCCGCTCCCCAGCCGTCCCAGCAGCCCTGCTCGGGCGGCCGTCAACATGGGCGCAAGCGAACCGCCTTCGGACCCGAAGACCAGGCCGAAGCGCAGGGTCGCCACCCGCAGGTCCAGGTGCTCGGCGCGCTGCGCTGCGGCCTCCCACTCCCGACACACCGAGCCGAGGAAGTCGTCGGCGGGCGGTGCGTCCTCGGAGACTTCGTCCTCCCCGTCCCCGTACCAACCCACCGCCGATGCCGACACCAGCACCGACGGCCTCTCGTCCAGACGCGCCAGTGCCTCGACCAGGGCCCCGGTGCCCCGCACCCGGCTGTCTCGGATGCGTCGCTTGCGGGCTTTCGTCCAGCGGCCCCCGAAGAGGTTCTCGCCGGCCAGGTTGACGACGGCGTCGGCGCCGCGCAGACCCTCGGACAGGGCGTCGGGCCCGTCGGCGGGTGAGGCAATCACGCAGTCGGGCCCGAGCCGTCGGGCGGCGCGGGCGGAGTCGCGGGTCCACGCGACGACTTGGTGGCCGTCGCGATGCAGGCGGAGGGTGAGGGCGCGGCCGACGAAGCCGGTGGCCCCGGTGATGAAGATGCGCATGGCCGAACGTCGCCGTGGATCGGACCACCCGCAACTACCGCTCCGGTCAGTAGCGGCCGGCGGGGATCGGGCCTGTCTCGAGGAGGTCCGCGAAGCTCGCTCGGACGCAGCCGCGCAGCGCCACCGCACGGGCCGCCTCACAGACGGGGAGGTGCTCATGCACCGGTTGGCGCGAGGACGAGACCGTGGCGACGAAGACGGCCCACTCCGGGTTGGTCGCCGTCCTGTCTACCGCACATCAGCGAACCTGGACTCCGAGGGTAAGCGCCAGGGAGTGGATCCAGGTCTCGTTGTAGCCGTCGCCTTGATCGGGGGTGGAGTCGGTGCCGCGAGAGCCGCCATCGACGTAGCGGAGGTTGGCGAAGACATCGCCGACGGGCCGCAGGACCACGCCGCCCCGCAGCGAGGCGTCCACGAAGGCTCCCACGAAGTTGTCGGTGCTGCCGTTGACGACGGGCACCCCGGCGTACGAGCCGTCGACTTCGGCGCCGACAAACCACCGGTTGAAGGTCCACCGGAACCGGGCCTTGAGGAGGGGGACGAAGCCCACGTCCCGGTTGGTGGTCCGCAGGCTGCCGTTCGCCGAGGTGAAGTCGATGGTCGCGTTGCGGAGCTGACCCGAGAAGCCGAACAGCAGCTCGCGCTCGGGGTGGGGCAGCACATCCCCGGCAACGCTCAGGCGGTAGAAGGTGAACCCCCAGCGCATGTCCATGCCGCTGCCGTCCGGAAAGACGGTGTCGTCGACCTGGATGTCACGCTGAAGCACCGAGGTCGTTCGCAGGTCGAACGGCTGGTAGAGGAACGTGACCATGAGATGGTGGAACAACTCCAGGTCCACCGACGGCCGGACCAGCGCGAACAGGTTGTTCTGACCGCCATCGACCAGGTAGTCGATCTTCGTCCCCTGCTGGCCGAACTGGATGGTGTGGGACAGCAGTCCCACGAAGCCGAGCTCGGCGCTCAGCCGCAGGTGGAACGGCCGCGAGCCGCGGTTGAGGTGCCAACCGGAGTAGCGACTCTCGTAGTCATCGATCGCCACCTGCAGCCGGGCCTCCTGGGCCGCGCGGCGGGCGGACCGCTTGTCCGCTGGGCTCCTCGCGGCGTTCTCGTCGGTCGGCGGCTCGCCCGCGTGACCAACCGCGGGGAGGAGGAGCAAGGCCCCCAGGAGGAGGGGCTTGAGCGCGGCGCGGGTCGTGGTTGATCTCCGAGTCAGCGGGACGGGCGAGCCACGAGCCCAGGGCGCGCGACCAGCCCGACTCGGTCTGGCGAGCCGGACCACGGCCCGAGATCGCGCAACCCGCGCCCGCTACGCCTCGACCACCTCAAACTGGATCCCCACGTCGCTCCAAGCGTCTACGCTGGCCGAGCCGAACGCCTGCATGGGCGTCAGCGCACCGAAGCGCGGCTCTCACTCCGCGTTGGCCAACATGCGCCCGCACGCCGCGAGCATGCGACTGGTCTCGGTGTAGCCGGGGTCGCCGCCGGAGACGCGGCAGCGGACGGTCCGGCCGCCGCCCTCGCCGTGGAAGTCGATGCGAAACCAGGACTTCGATCGCGTCGCCTCGTCGGGGCCGGCGCCCGAGGGCCGGAGGCTCTTGAGCCACGGCCGCGGCGCCGGGATCTGGGCCGCGAGGGCCGCGCCCCCGAAGATCGCACCGATCTTGAGCCCCAGGAGCGGCTTCACGACCGCGAAGTGGCCGTACTGGAAATCGTGTCCGTAGACCGCCACGTCCGCGCGCGAACTGCGCCTGACGATCCACGGGTCGATGATGGGCAGGGGAACGGCCATGCCGCCCCCGGGGGCCGTGTGCCGCGTCGCCTTCAGCCGGTCGGTGCGGCGCTCGCCTTCCAAGCGTGGCGTGGGGAGCTTGGGCTGGCCGCTGGCGAGACCCTCGACGATCGAGGCCCAGGTACCGCCGGACGGCTGACCGCTCGCCTCCATGTAGGCCCGCACGGTCTTGGGCACACCTGCGGGCAACTGGCTCGCGGTGAACCACGCTCCGGCGTCGGCGGGGATGCTGTCAAAACCGCAGCACGACACGATCTTCACGCCCGCTTGCTCGGCGCGGTCGTGGCACTCGGCCATCAAGCCGACCACGAAGTTGGGCTCACCGGTGAGGTCGGCGCAGTGGGTCTTCTCGACGATGCACGCCTCCACCAGGGGCCGGCCGTACAAGGCGTAGGGCCCCACCGCGGTCACCATGGCGACGGTCCGGCGAGCCAGGGCGGCGAGGCTGGCGGGGTCGGCGACGTCCGACACGATGACGCCGATGTCGTCCCGTCCGAGCGCGGCTGCCACGTCCTTCAGCCGGGCCTCGCTGCGACCCGCGATGGCGAGCTTGAGCCCGCCGGGCGGCTCGTAGCCGCAGAGCTCTGCGATGGTGAGGCGACCGGTGAACCCGGTGGCGCCGAAGACGACGAGGTCGAACTCGCGAGACAAGGCAACCCCCGGCAGGCAGCGGGCCCCATCTCGGGGCGCGAAGGATGCCGAACGTAGTCGGCCCGGCGCCCGGTCACGACTCCCCAGACGGGCGCGCTGGGTCCAGGGCACCAAGCGCGGGCCAATAACCAGCCTAAACACCAACAATAACAGGCGCTTAGCTGGTACTTGGCGGAGGCGCATGGG